>RCUQ01000022.1_pt1 | contig 243124 bp, 219 predicted proteins | sample 2166351 | NCBI WGS metagenome assembly RCUQ01 (sample SAMN09932597, study PRJNA488358) | compost metagenome | feature: garden; material: soil; isolation source: compost soil in acetonitrile-enriched culture | place: Germany: Experimental Botanical Garden Goettingen | collected 2016-01-27 | reverse complement strand
GAGAAACTTCGTCGCTAGCAGCGCCGCCGCCCTCGTCAGTGAGCGGGTTATAGTCCCACACCAAGGAAAACGTCAACTGGCTCAATTCGAAATTTTACAGAAATCTTGTAAGGTATTGAATTAAAATAATTTATTTGAAATTTTTGTCTAAACTGTCTCTGGGCTCATATTTTGACGACAGCCAAGTCCAATATCGATATCGGTCAACATGTAGGCACCAGCAATATCCGCCCGTGGTCCTGCTTTCATCTAAATACCTGCGGATTGCCTGAGGTCCCTTTCGGCCCGCTCGATGGCGCTTGCGTTCAAAACCCTGCGTGAAAGGGCTACCGCGACTGCTCTCGTACGAAGGTTGAACCAACCTTCGCTCCCCTGCCCCGGCGTTTCATAAACCCCGAGCTTCTCGTAAAGCTGCTGCAGGCGGTTCTGTACGCTGCGCAGTGACAGATGTTTTCGCTTAGCGATCGCCTTGTCGGTCAATCCCAGCGCCACATCGACGAGGATTTCGTATTCGGCGTCGGTAAGGCCGGGAGAGTTGCCAAAACTCTTCTGCTGAATACCGCGCACTTCCCGGTCGATCACGCACTGGGATTCAACGAAGACGCTGCGCAGTGCAAGTTTCAACCGTTCTTCCGAAGCCGACTTCAGCACATAGCCATAAGTCGCGCCTTCCGGCACGATCCGCGCCACGCCACGCACATAGGCTTCGTCGGAATAGTTCGACCAGAAGAGGATTTTGGTATCCGGACGCTCGCGCCAGATCGTGCGCGCCGCCTCGATCCCGTTGCGCTCGCTCATCTGCAGATCCATGACGACATGCTCGACACGTGCAGTTCGGGCCTGCACTTCGCCTTTCAGGCCGTTTTCCGCCTCGATCACCTGCCCGCATTCAGGCAAAGCAGCACGGACTGCCTCACCGAGAAACGTTCGGTGAAGAGCATCGTCCTCCACAATCAGCACATTCATCGTCACACCTCGACCAAAACGGGGAAATCCGGTGATAGGGTCAGCCGCATGCACGTTCCGCTCCCCTCGCCTCGGCACGCCGGATTGCGGCCGATCTCGAACCGCGCCGCAATCAGCCGCGCACGGGTCTTCATGTTGTCGATACCGTGTCCGGCCGTTTCCTTTATATCGGCGAGGCCCCGACCATCATCTTCAACCTCTATGCAGAGCGATTGACCGCTCCGGGCGATCCGCACCGTGATATTGTCCGATTGCCCATGGCGAATGGCGTTGTTGACGGCTTCCTGGACGATACGGAACAGCGCCACAGAAACTGTCGGATTGAGATCCCGAAGGCTGCCGCCGCTCTCGTCGATCATCTTCCATCCGATCGGCTGGCCGCTTTCCCGAACCGACCGTTCCAGATGGTTCTCGATTGCTTCCGCAACACCGAAAAGCTGCAATACAGTGGGCTTGGCTTCCTCGATGATCTGGCGAAGGTCATGCATACATTGCTGCATCGCCCGACATAGTGGTTCCAACGCGTCGCCCGAGACTGCAGGCAGATGGGTCAGTCGCTCCATGCGACGCGTCAGCCTTGTCAGGTCAGCAAGCGTCTGGTCGTGCAGATCCATGCCGATGCGCTGGCGCTCTGCCTCCAGTGCTTCCGTCAGCTTCAGTGCGCCGAAACGCAGGCCTTCCTCTCGTGCACGCGCTTCGGTTTCAATAACGGCGGAACGCTTTGCCTGCTCGGCCGCACGCAACGCAAAGAAATAGGGCGCCAGAAGATCGGCCACGGCACGGGCGTTTTCGACATCTTCCCGGGTATAACAGTCGCTCTGGCGGCTGGAGCAGCTTAACGCACCGATGACGTCGCCCTGCACTTTCAGCGGCACATGCAACCGGCTATGCAGGGAAAGCTCGATGATCGGGCTCGAAAACGCGCCTTTAAAATGAAACCGCGGGTCGGTGCATGCATCGCCTGAAAGCAGGAAATCCACCTCGCCGGAAAGCAGTGTGCGAATAGGGCTTCCGGTCAGAAGCGCCGGCGGGTGCTGGCTCCAGGCGGTATCCAGTCCGCTCTCATAGGCAATATGGTATTTTCCATCCAGCATCTTGATGCAGACGTCGAGATGATCATGCGGGATGATATGGCTGATCTCGTCCGCCACCGCCTTGATGATCGCATCGAAATCGAGCTGGCCCGCCAGAAGCCGGGAAATCCCCAGATAGCGGTCGAACAGCGAGTTACGCGCCGTATTGAGCATGGGCGGACCTCCTCCAGTCCTTCAGCCGTCAATTAAGCGTGAGCTTTTTAAGCTTGTCCTGCGGGGACCCGCAGATTTTGCGCGCAAACCCGCAGAAAGCCTGCTTGGATGCGCCTGTACTTTGTCAAGAAACTCCTCCATCCTCGATTTACTGAGCAAAAGGGGCTCAGAGCAATCATTATCTCCGGATCACCGTTGAGGAGCGGCCCGGATGATATGCAGGGAGCTATTTGGGAGGAAATCATGACCATCAGAACGATGCTGGCGGCATCCGTCGCCTTTGCATGCCTGTGCGCACCCGCACTCGCCGATACGTCATCCAAAAAGATCGCGCTTTCGAACAATTATGCCGGCAATTCCTGGCGTCAGGCGATGCTGACAAGCTGGGACAAGATCACCAAGGAGGCCGTCTCCAAGGGGGTGGTCGCGGCAGCCGACCCGTTCACCACCGCTGAGAACCAGGCGACCGAGCAGGCGGCCCAGATCCAGAACATGATCCTGCAGGGTTATGACGCGATCGTCGTCAATGCCGCCTCACCGACTGCGCTCAACGGCGCGATCAAGGAAGCCTGCGATGCCGGCATCACCGTCGTTTCCTTCGATGGCATCGTGACGGAACCCTGCGCCTGGCGCATCGCCGTCGATTTCAAGAAGATGGGCGAAAGCCAGATCGACTATCTCGCCAAGAAACTGCCAAAGGGCGGCAATCTTCTCGAAATCCGCGGCCTCGCCGGTGTTTCGGTCGATGACGAGATCCATGCCGGTATTGTAGCCGGCGTTGCCAAGAACTCGCAGTTCAAGATCGTCGGGTCGGTGAATGGCGACTGGGCGCAGGATGTTGCCCAGCGCGCTGTCGCCGGCATCCTGCCGAGCCTGCCGGAAGTGGCAGCCGTCGTCACCCAGGGCGGTGACGGATATGGTGCGGCCCAGGCCTTTGCAGCCGCCAAGCGCCCGACGCCGACCATCGTCATGGGCAACCGCGAGGATGAACTCGTCTGGTGGAAAGAGCAGAAGGACAAGGACGGCTACGAGACAATGTCGGTCTCGATCGCGCCGGGCGTTTCGACGCTCGCCTTCTGGGTGGCGCAGCAGATCCTCGATGGCAAGGAGGTCAAGAAGGACCTTGTCGTGCCCTTCCTTCGGATCGATCAGGCCAATCTGGAAGAGAACCTGAAGACGACCCAGAAAGGTGGTGTGGCGAATGTCGAATATTCGCTGGAAGACGCCCAGAAGGTGATCGACGCCAAGTAGCGTCGCCTCCCGAGTGCCGGGGCGCGAAGGCGACCAATCCCTCTGCGCCCCGGCATTGTCCGACACAACAGAATTGACAGCGATTGCATGACCAAAACCTTGAAACGAGAAGAGGTTGTGGCAGCGCGTGGCGTCCGTGTGACGTTCGGCGCCGTCAAGGCGCTTGATGGCGCAGACCTCGTGATCCATGCCGGAGAATGTATCGGGCTGGTCGGCCATAACGGCGCCGGCAAGTCCACCATCGTCAATGTCATCAATGGCGGGCTGACACCGCATGACGGCTCGCTCACCTATAGCGGCAGCCAGGTCCACGGCATATCGGCGGCCCGCGCCAATGGCGTGCGCTGCGTCTTCCAGGAACTGTCGCTGTGTCCGAACCTGACTGTCGGCGAAAACGCCCGCATCATGCATGCGGAACTCAAGGGCTGGGCCTGGCGCAACCGGGCGCTGGCTTTGGTCGAAAGCCAGTTGCGAGACATATTCCCCGGTCATTCGATCGATTGCGACTCGACGATCGACGATCTTTCGATTGCCGAGCGGCAGATGGTGGAGATCGCCATCAGCTTTGCTGGCATCGACCAGCGCCCCAAACTTGTCATTCTCGACGAACCGACATCCTCTTTGGACGCCGGGCTTGCTGCGCAGTTGATGGCCTATATCCGCAAATTTGTCGGCGAAGGCGGTTCCGTTCTGCTGATTTCGCATATTCTCGGCGAAATTCTCTCCACCTCCGACCGCATCGTGGTGATGAAGGACGGCCGGGTGGTCGCGGATCGCGCAGCATCCGAATTTTCGACCCGCAGCCTTGTCGAAGCAATGGGCAATGTTGTGCGCGAACAGGAATTGTCGCGCTCGGCCACCGTCCGGGCCGGGGAACCGGTTCTTTCCATGCCGCCGCGGCGTGGCCATGGGCTCTCTTTTCAGGCATGGCGTGGCGAGATGATCGGCCTTGCCGGCCTCGGTGGCCATGGCCAGACAGAAGCCCTGCTCGACCTTTATCTCGATCGCAACAGCAACTGGTGGCCGCAGAGGCAGCGCGAAATCGCCTTTGTCGCCGGCGACCGCAGCCTGAACGGCACGTTCCCGCTGTGGAGCATCCTGAAAAACCTGTCGATCGCCTCGCTTGGCCAGCTTTCGACCAACCGCATGGTCGACAAGGCGCGGGAAGAAACAGTGGGGGCCGGATGGAAACAGCGGATCGAAATCCGCACGCCAAACATGGAAAACCGCATCCTGTCGCTCTCCGGTGGCAACCAACAGAAGGTTCTTTTCGCCAGGGCTCTGGCGACCACGGCCAGCACCGTTCTGATGGATGACCCGATGCGCGGCGTCGATATCGGCACCAAGCAGGAGGTCTATGAAATCCTGCGCTCGGAAGCGGCCAACGGGCGTACCTTCATCTGGTATTCAACGGAAATGGACGAAATCCGCCTCTGTGATCGGGTTTACGTCTTCCGCGACGGCGCGATTGCAGCAGAGCTTGTCGGTGAGGAGATCACGGAGAAAAACGTGCTGGCGGCCTCCTTCCACGAGGGAGACGCTGCATGAAACTGTCTTCCGGCACGATCCGCCTGATCATCCCCGCTGCATCTCTGGTACTGCTGCTCGCCGCCGTCTTCTACATGCAGCCGCGCGCCATGAGCTATACGGGGCTCAATCTCCTGTTCAATCTCGCGGTCCCTATAGCACTCGCCACCATCGCCCAGATGCTGATCATGTCGGTCAACGACCTCGATCTGTCGATGGGCACATTCGTCAGCTTCTGCGCCTGTGTTTCTGCGACATTCCTGCAGTCATCGCCGGCGCTTGGCATCCTGATCTTCATCGGCGCAATTTCCGCCTATGCGCTGATCGGCGTGGTCATCTATGTGCGCGACCTGCCGTCCATCGTCGTGACGTTGGGCATGAGTTTCGTTTGGGGCGGACTTGCCGTTCTCATCCTCCCCTCACCCGGCGGCACCGCTCCGACCTGGGCCAGATGGCTGATGACGGCCAAGCCGCCGATGGTGCCGATGGCGATCGTCGCCAGCATCCTGATTGCCGCAGTCACTCACTATATCGTCATGCGCTCGTCCTTCGGGGTGCTGATGCGCGGTGTCGGCGGCAATGATCGCTCGGTGGAACGCGCCGGCTGGTCCGTGCTCGGCCTTCGCGCCGCAACTTATGCCTTGGCAGGTTTCTTCGCCGTGCTTGCCGGCATTGCGCTGGTCGGTCTAACCACCTCGGCCGATGCCAATATCGCGCTTCGCTATACGCTGCTTTCGATCGCAGGCGTCATTCTTGGGGGCGGTCAGTTCGTCGGCGGCAAGGTTTCGCCGATCGGCGCCGTCATCGGAGCGCTGACACTGACGCTCGCCGGTTCTTTCCTGTCCTTCATGCGCATCTCGCCTGACTGGCAGATCGGCGCGCAAGGCGCGATCCTGATCGTCGTGCTCGCCCTTCGTCTTGCCCTCAACCGTCTGGAAAAGCGGGAGAAGAGCCAATGAACCTTCACCGCCTTCTGATGGCAAAACCGTGGATCTGGTCGTTTGCCGCGACGATCACCGTCTGGATCGTCACAGTGCTCTTCACCGGCGGTGCCAGCTCTTTCGGCCTGTCTCAAGCAGCGCTCACCTTCGCGGCCTTCTCGGTCGTCGTCGGTATCGGCCAGATGTTCGTCATCACGCTCGGGCCAGGCAATATCGATCTTTCGGTACCGGCAACGATGACGCTCTCCGGCACGCTTGCCCTGAAATTGATGGACGTGCAGGACGGCATGATCGCTATCGGATTGCTCGCCTCGATCGGCATCGGCCTCATCATCGGGATCGGCAATTATGTGCTGATCAAGGCTCTGCGCATACCGCCGATCATCGCCACCCTGTCGATGAGCTTCATCGTCCAGTCGGTGGCGATCTGGAGCAATCGCGGCCTGCGTATCAAACCGCCTGAAACGCTGGCAAACTTCGCCACATCCAGCCTGTTCGGCATTCCAAATGTCGCGCTCGTAGCACTGGTCCTTTCGATCATCGCCTGGGTGCTTCTGGAGAAATCCATCTATGGCCGCTGGATTTCGGCGATAGGGCAGAGCACGTTTGCCGCCCGCATGGCCGGCATTCCGGTCGATGGCACGCGGCTTGTAACCTACATGCTCTGCGCCGTGCTCGCCTCCGTTTGCGGCTATCTGCTGGCGAGCTTTTCCGGCGGTGCAGCCCTCAACATGGGCTCGGAATACCTGCTGATGTCGATCGCCGTCGTCGTCATCGGCGGCACGGCGGTGGCGGGGGGCAACTCCAACATCCCGGGCATCTGGGGCGCCTCGTTGTTCATGTTCCTCGTCGTCTCGATGCTGAATACTTACGGGTTCGGCGCCGGTTTCCGCCTCATCCTCACCGGCCTCATCATTATCGCCGTCATACTGCTGGCCGGCGGCCGGCAATCGCTTCGCTAGTCGATCAATCCAACCGGACACAATGCCATGTCACAGACCTCATCTATCTACGAAATCCACGATGATCGCTTCCGGTTCCTGATCGTCCCGACCTCACCGTTGGATGAGCTTTATTCCGAATGCCGCTGGGCGGAAGGGCCTGTCTGGTTTGCCGATCAGGGCGCCCTGATTTGGAGCGACAATCCCAACGAACGCATGCTGCGCTGGGTCGAAGGCGGCGGCGTCTCCGTCTTTCGCAGCGCATCGAATTTCTCCAACGGCAATACGAGAGACCGGCAGGGCCGGCTGGTCACCTGTGAACACGGCACCCGCCGCGTCACCCGTACCGAAATCGACGGCTCGATCACCGTGCTTGCCGACAGCTATCAGGGCAAACGGCTGAATTCGCCCAACGATGTGGTGGTGCGATCCGACGGCAGCGTCTGGTTCACAGATCCCACCTACGGGATCATGTCGAATTATGAAGGATACCGCGCCGATCCGGAACAGGAAACCCGCAATGTCTATCGGCTCGATCCGCAAACCGGCGAGATCGATGCCGTCGTCACCGACTTCGGCCAGCCGAATGGCCTCGCTTTTTCGCCGGATGAAACCATCCTTTATGTGGCGGATTCCTCATCCAGCCACGATCCCGGCCGACCGCGCCATATCCGCGCCTTCGATGTGGTGGATGGCCGAAAACTGACCAACAGCCGGGAATATTGCACCATCGATACCGGTCTGCCGGATGGTTTTCGCGTCGATGTTTACGGCAATGTCTGGACCAGCGCTGGCGATGGCGTGCATTGCTTCGGGCCGAATGGAAAGCTGCTCGGCAAGATCCTGATCCCGCAGACGGTGGCGAATGTCACCTTCGGCGGCCCGCGGCGCAATCGCCTGTTCATCACCGCAACCAGATCGCTTTATGCAGTTTATACAGCAACGATCGGCACTTCCCTCGGTTAGCGAGCGTTACGCGCCTCGCCTGGATGCGCCTATTCTCGAAAGCAGAATGACCGGCAAAACACTGATCGCGACGATGGCAAGCGCCGCGATCGAAGCTTCCTCGTAAGTGCCGCGCGCCGCTTCGCCATAGAGGTGGGTGGCGAATGTTTCGACATTGAGCGGCCGCAGAAGAAGCGTCGCCGGCAGTTCCTTGATGCAGTCGACGAAGACAAGCAGGGCAGCCGCCGAGATCGCAGCCTTCGACAGCGGCAAATGCACATGGCGGAACGTGCCGGCCGTGGATTGCCCAAGCGTGCGCGATGCGTGGTCGAAGGATATCGGAATACGCGACAGACCGGCCTCGATGCCACCGGCAGAAATCGCCAGGAAACGCACGGTGAGCGCATAGACCACGGCCGCGCCCGACCCCATCAACAAAAGCCCGGTCGAGACACCGAACCAGTCAAGTGCTGTACGATCGATGAACCGGTCGAGGCCGGCCAGCACGATCAGAACCCCGATCGCAACAACGGTACCCGGCGCGGCATAACCGACGGTCGACATGCGAAGCAACGTGGCGGAAGTCTTGCCCGGGCGTAGCCGGGTCGCATAGGCGACGACAAGCCCGAGAGAAATGGTCGCGACCGTTGCCAGTATCGCGATGGTAAGCGTGCTGATTGCCTCGCCGACAAGGCGCGAAGAAAGGCCGGCGAACTGATAACGCTTCCAGGCCTCGGTGGTGAGATAAAGCGCCGGAGCAATGAAACCGAGCAAGACCGGCATAGCCCCCGCAAGAAAGAGCAATAAGCCTTTCAAGGCAGGCACCTTCTGCGGTGTCAGGCCGCGGCTACGGCGAGCATCCGTCGCGTAACGCTGTTTTCGCCGCGCCCAGCGCTCGACCGCCACCAGCGCAACCACGATCAGCAGAAGCGCAAGCGCAATCTGCGAGGCACCGGGCAGATCGGTGCGGGTGATCCAGGTCGTATAGATCGACACCGTCATGGTTCTGACCCCGAGAAATTCGGCCGCCCCGACATCGTTGAGCGTTTCCATCAGCGCAAGCGCGACGCCGATCGCCACGGCCGGCCGTGCCAGCGGCAGCGCAACGCGCCAGAAGATCGCCCGGCGGGACACACCCAGCGTGCGGGCAGCATCAACGAGATTGCCCGACTGTGTGAGAAACATCGCGCGTGTGGGAATGTATACGTAAGGGTAAAGCACGAAGCCAAGCAGCAAAATGCAGCCCGTCATCGAGCGGATGTCGGGCAAGCGGAATTGCCGTGGGCTCTCATACCCCAGCAACCAACGGATAGCCCCCTGCACCGAGCCGATCGGGTGCAGGATATCGAGATAGGCATAGGCGATGATATAGGTCGGCACCGCAAGCGGCAGCAAGAGCGCCCATTCCAGAACACGCCGTCCCGGAAAATCATAAGCGGTTACCAGCCAGGCGGTCGTGGTCCCGAGCACTGCGGTAACTACCCCCACTCCAAGAAGCAGGATAATCGTGTCGACCAATGCCACCGGCAGAATGCTGGAAAAAAGATGCGCCCAGAGACCCGCCGATCCCTTCAGCGCTTCGAGGGCCAAACCGGCGATCGGCAGGATGACGATCAGCGCGGCGATGGCGGAAACAGCAAGCCAGTTTCTGCCCGAACGGCCAGCATGGCTGACGACCGATGGTTCGGCGACCGGGTTGCTGGCAGGCATAGACATATCCATGAGATAGAAGACGCGAGGCGCTCCAGTACCGAAGCGCCTCGCGCATTCCTTAATTGTCGAAGCTGACCTTGTCGACCAGTTCGCTTGCCTGCTTGCGATGGCTGACGATTTCGGAAAGCGGCTTGTTGTCGATCTTCAACTCGCCGAATGCGGCGATGATCGGATCGGCAGCAACGCCAGCCTTGACCGGATATTCGTAGTTGGCCTCAGCGTAAATCTTCTGGGCTTCGTCGGAGACGAGATATTCGAGGAACTTCACGGCCTCTGCCTTGTTCGGCGAATTCTTGGCAACGGCCGCACCGCTGATGTTCACCTGGGTGCCGCCATCCTTGAAGGTCGGCAGCACGACCTTGATGGCCTCGGCCCACTTGACCTGTTCTTCGCCGCCCTTGCCGGACTTCATCAGGCCGACATAGTAGGAGTTGGCGATGCCGATATCGCAAATGCCACCGAGAATGTCCTTGGCCGCGTCGCGGTCACCACCTGCAGCCTCGCGCGCCAGGTTGGCCTTCACGCCGGTCAGCCACTTTTCGGTTTCTTCCGCGCCGTAATGGGCGATGTAATCGGCAAACAGCGCGGTATTGTAGGGATGCTGGCCAGAGCGGATGCAGACCTTGCCCTTCCACTTCGGATCAGCCAGATCCTCGTAGTTGAAGGAGGCGAGGTCGAGATCCTTGGCGGCGTAGAGCACGCGAGCGCGGTAGGAAAGGCCGAACCAATGGCCCTTGCCGTCACGTAGCTCGGCGGGAACGGCGCCGCTGAGAACGGAGGATTCGATCGGCTGCGTCACGCCCTTTTCGGCGAGATCGACGAGATTACCGGCATCGACCGCCATTAGGATATCGGCCGGCGAGCTTGCGCCTTCCGATGCGACGCGTTCAGCCAATCCATCCTTCAGGAATACCGTATTGACCTTCGTGCCGGTCGACTTGGTATAGGCTTCCAGAAGCGGGGCGATCAGGGCCGGTTCACGCGTCGTGTAGACGTTGATCTCGGCGGCAGATGCCAGCGACGGAGCCACGAACATCGAAGTGGCCAAAAGCGTGGAGGTGAAGAAAGCGTGCGGGTTCATGATACTCCCCCTTTGGAATGAACACGCAACGCTTGCAGCAGTTCTTGACCTGATTGGTCAAGTTTAAAATTCAACCGAAGATACCCATCACGCAAACTTTATCGAGTCGAAAGGCACCAAAACAACCAGTAAGAGCATCAAAATGCCAGCACGCGCTCAGCAGCAATGGAAATCGTGACCGTATCCGAGCCTTCCGGAAGGCGATCGAGAGCAATGGCTCTTAACGGTGTCTCCAGTCCCTCGACCGCGAGCAGAATATGTTCGGTTTCTCCATGAAAGACCCGTTGCTTGACGCGTGCGGGAATATCGCCCCGGTCAAGCGAAATGGAAATTGCCTGTGGCCGGATGTGGACGATTGCCTTTCCGTCGTCAGCTGTCCTGTGGTTCAGTTGGAAACTGCCAATCGCAGTCTCGATCTTGCCGCCTTTGCAGATCCCCGGAACCTTGTTCGAAAGGCAGAAGAAGTCGGCCGCATAGGCGCTTGTCGGCCGATCATAAAGATCATAGCCGGATCCTGCCTGCACGATTTCGCCCGAACGCATCAACACCACGCGGTCACCGGTGGAAAGGGCTTCCTGCGGATCATGGGTGACCATGATGACGGTCGTGTCGAGTGATTTCAAAAGCGACAACGTTTCGGCCCGCACCTGTCCACGCAAGCCCTGATCGAGGTTGGAGAAGGGTTCATCCATGAGAATGATGCCGGGCCTCGGCGCCAGCGCCCTTGCAAGCGCCACACGCTGCTGCTCACCACCTGAAAGCGTGTGCGGAAAGCGCTCCATCAGGTGCTCGATCCCGATGCGCCGAATGACATCCTCGGCATTGGCGTTAGCCTGAGCCTGTGAGTGCCGTTTCAGGCCGAAAAGAATGTTATCGCGGACGCTGAGATGCGGGAAAAGTGCGTAATCCTGGAAGACGAAACCAACACCGCGCGTTTCCGGCTCGACGAAATGCCGGCCGTCAACCTCGCGACCATCGAGAAAGACCTGGCCGGAATCGATGGTTTCAACGCCTGAAATGATGCGCAGCAGGGTGGACTTTCCACAGCCCGAGTGACCGACGAGCGAAACAACCTCTCCTTTTCGAATATCGATCGATATGTCGCGGACGGCTGCTGTCGTTCCGAACGAGCGACTGACATTGTCGAGTTTTACGGCGATATCTTTTTTCATGGCGTTCCTGCCCCCTGTGGCGCGGGAAACTGCCATAGCGATCCGGTAGAGTGAAGACCACCACAATCACGATGAGGCGAAATCGACATCACCTCATCAGCTCATGTTAAGTCATTATCCCAGGAAACCGCGATGCGACTGGGCGTCTGTCGGCCAGTTCTGAAGTGTATGAATACGCTTCGCCTCATGCATCAGGGGAATTGAGCAAACCACTAGAATGAGCACGGCAACATAGATCATGCCGGGACGGGTTTTAAACGCATTCACGAGACGCCGACTCCTACTCCGATTGCCGCAGGATGCGATGCCAAGCTGACATCTGGCTGAACGCGACGCGCGCAGGAGAAGATTTTTAACATTCAGGTGACAGTCAGGATCGGATGCAATTTCGCCGGCAACAGAAACTGCCGGGAGCCTCCTCCTTGTCCATTTTAAGTATGTCCCGCCCTGCCCGCCGCTTCGTCCGGCCGCAGGTCGGCAGCGTCACTCTCGCCGTCTTCGGGGCTCTCTACCTGATTGCCTTTACCAACCGCACGTTCTTCACGCGGGCCTATAGCTATTTCGACAGCCACTTGGCATTTGGAGCATTTGCTCTGGGTTTAACCTGCCTGTTTGCCGCCTTCATGATCGCAGTCTCTGTCAAATATCTTCTGAAACCCGTCCTCATCATGATGATCGTCAGTGCCGCCTCGGCCTCATGGTTCATGGATCGGTTCGGCACCATCATCGATGTCGACATGATCCGCAACGCGGCGCAGACGACCCCGTCTGAAGCCGGCCACCTGATTACCGCGGCCTATCTGCTGCACATGTCGATTTTCGGTCTGATTCCAGCGCTTTTGGTCTGCTGGGTTAGAGTCGAGCACCGCAAATTCTTTTCCAAGGTTGGCTGGAATCTCGCCGCGATTGTGCCGCTTCTCCTCGTCGCGCTAGCCTGTGGCGTCAGCAGCGCGCGCAGCATCGCCTCTGTCGCGCGTCTGCACAAAGACATGATCATGACACTCAACCCGTTCCTGCCAATCGGCAGTGCGGTCGCCTTCACACTGGCGAGTGAAGCGGACAAGAACATCGTGGCAAAGCCACTCGGTACCGATGCAAAAGTTGCCTCTTCCCCGACATCGGGCAAGCCACGCGTACTGATCATCGTGACCGGAGAAACCGCCCGCGCCGAAAACTTTTCACTTAGTGGTTATAACCGCGAGACCAATCCCGAACTCAAGAAGCGCGACATCACCTATTTCTCGCAAACCTCAAGCTGCGGCACGGCGACTGCGGTCTCGGTACCCTGCATGTTCTCCAACCTGACACGGCACGGCTATTCCCATCGCGCCGGACTTGCGAACGAAAACCTGCTCGACGTGCTCGGCCATGCCGGCATCAAGACGGAATGGTGGGACGACAATACGGGCAGCAAAGGTGTCGCCGACCGCACCGTTTACCGGTCCTTCTCGGATGCAAACGACCCGCGTTACTGCAAGGATCACGAATGCCTCGATGACGGCATGGTTGCCGAACTCGACGGCTGGCTTGCAAATCTTAAGGGCGACAGCGTCCTGGTTCTGCATCAGCTCGGCAGTCACGGCCCGGCCTATTACCAGAGATACACGCAGGAATTTGCTCGTTTCACGCCGGAATGCCTCACAGCCGAACTCGGCACCTGTGATCGCCAGGCAGTCGTTAATGCCTACGATAACAGCATTCTTTACACCGACCATATCCTGGCCTCGGTCATCGACATCCTGAAAGCGCGTGAAGACAAGATCGCTCCCACGATGATCTACATGTCCGACCACGGCGAGTCGCTCGGCGAAAACGGGCTGTACCTGCACGGCGCGCCCTATATCATAGCCCCGTCGCAGCAGACCCATGTCCCCTTCGTTCTGTGGCAGGGAACCGAAATGAAAGCTTCGGTCGATGCTTCCTGTGTCTCGAAACGAGCAGGTAACGAAGCCTCGCACGACAATCTCTTCCACACTGCGCTCGGCATCATGGCGGTCAAGACCTCCGCCTACAATCCCGATCTCGATGTGCTCGGCACGTGCCGCAAGGCGGAAGGAAAACCAAACTCATGACCGTTCCCGATTATGCCCCTATCGGAACGGTCGGAAGGCCGGTCACAAAAAAAGCTGATGAACTGCCGCCTGTCTCCATCAGCCCCTCGTCCCCCATCGAGAAAGTGACCGGCAGCCGGCACCTCAAGGCAGCGTTCGGCTATTCGCTGAATGGTGCCTTGAGGTTGCTGCGCGAAACCGCATTCCGCCACGAAATCATTGCCGGCGTGGCAATATTCGCAGCTTTTGCCGCGGTCGGTGCGCGCCTCTCCGATTACGTGATGATGGCAATCGTCATGCTCGGCCTCTTTGCGGCGGAAGCGCTCAACACGGCCATTGAAGAGATCATCGACCGCATCTCGCCCGAATGGTCCGAAACCGGCCGGCATGCCAAGGATCTCGGCTCTTTTGCCGTATTCTGCCTGCTTGTTGTGAACGGTCTGACCGCCGCTTTCGTCATAATCCCGAAACTCATATTGCTATGATGGCGGAGGCAGCTCCTTCCCCTCTCGAATTTTATCCCCCTCCTCTGCTAAACGGTGGGTATAAGATAATATCGCGATGGGACGGAGCAGGCAGTTTGAGGGTTCTTCTGGTTGAAGATGATGCAACGCTTGGAGAAGCGGTGCGCGATCATGTTGCAAGTGGCGATCATGCCGTCGATTGGATGAAGACGATCGACACGGCGACAAGCGCGCTTGCAACGACCAGCTATGGCTTGATCCTGCTTGACCTTCGTCTGCCCGATGGCAGCGGGATTGCTCTTCTGAAGGAATTCCGCGCCCGAGGCGTTACCACGCCGGTGATCATTCTGACGGCGCATGACCAGATATCGGACCGTATCGAAGGATTGAATAGCGGCGCAGACGACTATCTGGTGAAGCCGTTCAATCTCGGTGAACTGACGGCACGGATGCTGGCGGTGAGCCGCCGTTACAGCGGCCGGCCGGTGTCTCTCGTGCGCATCGGGGATATAGAGATTGACGCAGCAACCCGCCGGGTAACGGTGGGAGGCGAGGTCATCGATCTGTCGAGCCGCGAATGGGCGGTGCTGGACAGCCTTTCAGCGCGACCGGGGGCCGTGGTGTCCAAGCCTCAGATCGAGGAAGCCCTTTACGCCTTCGGTTCAGAAATCGAAAGCAACACCGTCGAGGTCTATGTCAGCCGGCTGCGCAAAAAGCTCGGTCGGGATCACATCGCCACGCTGCGCGGTATCGGCTACCGGCTGGGACGCGAACAATGAGCCTTTTCAGCCGGGCGACCGGCCCGTCCATGACCCGGCGGCTGATCCTGTCGCTGACATTTGCCATGACCTTCCTCTGGCTGCTGGCGGTCGGACTAGGCCTGGTGGTGATGGAAGAAGAGCTTGCCGAAATTTTTGACGGCACGCTTCAGGATACCGCAGAACGGCTCGTGCCGCTGGTCGTCGACGACCTCGAACATCGCGGTATGGCGGGCGGCCCTTCCGACAGCGCCCAAAGTGCAGCACCACAACAACTGCAGACAGCCAGCTCGAGCGGAGATCATGAATACCTGATCTACCAGGTACGTGATCCTTCCGGCCGTGTGTTGATCCGATCTCATGACGCGCCCGAACAGGCATTCGAAACACCGTTAAAAGCAGGTTTCTGGAAAGACCCAACCTATCAGTTCTACACCGCGACAAGCGAGGATCGTAAAATCTTCGTTCAGGTTGCAGATGCCTTCGAGAACCGCGAAGAGGCCGTCAGAGAAGGCGCAATCGCTCTGTTTCTTCCTCTGATACTGCTGATTCCGGTCAGTGGGATGATGATCTGGCTGGTGGTTCGCCGTGCTGTGAAACCGGTCAGCGAACTGCGCCGCGAAATCGAGACCAAGGATGGCGGCAATATGGAGCCGATCGATGCGTCCATCCTGCCGCGCGAACTGCAACCGATCGCAGTTTCCGTCAACCTGCTGATGATGCGGCTCAGAACAGCACTCGATGCCGAGCGGGAGTTCACCTCCAACAGCGCGCACGAGTTGCGCACGCCGATCGCCGGCGCTCTGGCGCAAACGCAGATGCTGATCGCCGAATTGACCGACAGTTCCAGCCGTCATCGTGCAAGCCAGATCGAGGCATCGCTGACACGTCTCAGCCACCTTGCCGAAAAGCTGCTTCAGCTATCGCGTGCCGAGGCGGGTATAGGCATTGCCGACAAACCGGCTGATCTCGGTCGCATATTGGAAATGGTTTTGACCGATTTCTGGCGCGGCATGGCCAACCCTTCGCGCCTGATATTCCATCGCGCATCCGATGCGCAGCTGACAGGTCCGTTCAGCGAAGACGCCTTTGCCATTGTCCTGCGAAACCTGATCGAAAACGCGCTGGTACATGGCAGACCGGAAGAACCGGTCGAAGTGTTTCTCGAAGACGGCGGGCCTGTGCGCATCGTCAATGCTGCACCTGCAATGACGGAAGCCGAACTTGCCTCGATCCGCAGGCGCTTCAGCCGCGGCAAGACGGAAGCCGCAGGGTCAGGGCTTGGCCTCTCGATTGTCGAAAGATTGCTCGGGCAGATGAACGGCCATCTCGTGCTGCTATCACCCGCGAGTGGCAGGGATGACGGATTCGAGGCAAGGATCGTTCTGTCGTAAAACGACAAGCGCGACCGGATATTCGGCCGGTCGCGCCATTTTCAGCTCAACATGTGAGGCTGTGATTACTTCTTGATGGCTTCGACGTCGATATCGAGCGCGATTTCCGGACCGATACCGAAATCGGTCATCTTGGTGATACCGAAGTCGACGCCGTTAAACGAACCGGTCGCGGAAAAGCCGGTCTTGATCGTGTTTGCATCCCAAGGCAGCGGGGATTCCGCATTCCAGGTAACGTCGAGAACTACCGGCTTGGACGTGCCGAGCAGGGTCAGGTCACCGGTTACCTTTGCGGTCTTGTCGCCGGTCTTTTCAATCGAGGTGCTCTTGAAGGTGACCTGTGGGAATTCTTCGGCGTTGAGGAAGTCCGGGCTCTTCAGGTGCGTGTTACGCTTCTCGTCATTGGTGTCGATGCTTGCAGCTTCGAGAGCGATTTCAACCTTGCTCTTGGTGACATCATCCTTGTCGAAGGAGATGGTGCCGGAAACAGCCTTGAAAGCGCCGTGGGCCTTTGCCCAGCCGGCATGGCTCGTCTTGAAGCCAACCCATGCATGCGTCGGATCGATTTCATAGCTGTCAGCTGCGAATACCGCACCGGTCATGAACATGCCGGCAAGGGCAGTGGCGAGAATCAGGCGTTTCATGGTTTTTCCTTACATATGTTGATGGTGTTCGTGATGGGATGGTGTCCGGCAAGCCGGATTGGTGAGGCTGTGAGCTCAACCGCCGGCAAGCACGGCGACAAGGATGGCAGCGATTGCAGGAATTGCGGTCAGAGCGCCGATGATCAGCGGCTGCAGGAACCGCGCGCGATTCGCAAAACCGAATTCTCGCCAGTTGAGAACCGCGAAGATGGCGACAGGCAGAACCGAAAGAACAAGCGCAGTCGGCGCAGCGCTCGGCGACAGCAGCACAGTCATCGTAGCGCCCATAGCAGCCGTCCAGATGAAGGAAATTGCTGCAAAGTTCCCAAGAACGAAGGCTGCATCATCGCCTCGGATATAGGAAATGTAGCGAACTAGCAGCCACCCACCAAACAGGGCGGCCAGCGCGCCGTTCATCTGCGCCATGCCGATATAGCCGCCCATGATCGCGGTGAGCGCCGTTCCGATCGCGGTTGCGAGCAGCGCAGCCGGCAAGGCGGCTGGAGAAGACCGCTTGGCCTGCCGCCCCGACACGGCTGCAATCTCGATCGCGACGATGACGAGCACGATGGCGAGCGTCGTCGCTTTCGTCGCATTGGCCGCGAGAACGTTCTTGCCGAGCCACCATGCCGGAGCTGCAAGCGAGACAACGCCGACCAGCGCCACGATCCATCGGTTCACGAATTGTCGCAACAGAACGCCAAGCACTGCAAAGACAACGCCACCGATAACCAGCAACAAGGGCAGCTTCTGTTTCGCCGCAATCGGCGGGAATGGCGGAAGGCCTTCGATCGAAACGCTCGCGATGGCAGCGGCAACTGGTATCAGCAGTGCCGTCAGCAGAACGGCTCGAGAAGTTGCACCCTTGCCGGCCAGTGCAATCACCGCACCGAGAACAAGCGGCAACAGGACGGAAGTCAGAAGAATTTGGGTCAGCATGCGTATCGATCCCGAATGTTTGCCGATTTCAGAGAATATCTTGAGCGGTTTGCCTAGATCGCAGCTGGTAGCGAAGGCAGCAGATCCGCGAACTCCAGAGCCGGGCCAACGGGTATGATCCCGTTCGGATTAAGGCTTTCGATCGAGTAATAGCCACGTTTGATGTGATCGATGCTGACCGTCTCCGCGATGCCCGGAACGGATAGGATGCGGCGCAGATAGTGGCTGAGGTTAGAATAATCCGAGATACGCCGCAGATTGCATTTGAACTGCCCGTAATAGGCGGCGTCAAAGCGCACGAGCGTGACAAAGAGGCGAATATCGGACTCGGTCAGGCGCTCGCCGACCAGGAAGGTCTTCGCCGACAGCAGGCTCTCCAATTCGTCAAGCATGCCGAATACGTCATGAAAAGCCTCTTCATAGGCTTCCTGCGTGGTGGCGAAGCCCGCGCGATAAACGCCATTGTTGAGGCGCGGATAGATGCGCTCGTTCAGGGCATCTATCTCATGGCGAAGAGCTTCCGGATAGAGATCGACACTCTCGTCGGCCAGAGATGCGAAACCGCTGTTGAACATCCGCACGATGTCGGCCGATTCATTGTTGACGATCGTGCCAGTCTTCTTGTCCCATAGAACGGGAACCGTCGCGCGGCCAGTAATATGCGGATCCACCCGTGTGTAGAGTTCGTGCATGTAACGGGCGCCGTTCACCGTATCCTCGGTAGAGCCGGGATAGGTGCCGAACTGCCAGCCTTCCTTTGTCAGCGCCGGCTCCACTACCGAAACAGAGATGAGGTCATCGAGCTTCTTGAGCTTTCGGGCGATCAACGTTCGCGAAGCCCAGGGGCAGATTAGTGCAACATAGAGATGATAACGGCCTGCTTCAGCTGTGAATCCGCCAGTTCCTGTCGGACCGGCCGATCCATCCGGCGTGATCCAGTTCCGAAAACTGGATGTCTGGCGTACGAACCCGCCCTTCGCATCCTTGGCCTGTACCGGTTGCCAGTCAGCAGTCCATTTGCCATCTACGAGCACGGTCTTTTCCCAACATAGTTACACCGACGGCGCGAAGCCATCACCGGCCACACTATGCATTCGCTCCAGTAACATGATAATCAACTATCTGAGCATTACAGCTCACACCCATGGAGTGAGACAATCATGCTGGATCGCATCGCCGGAATGGAGGTTTTCGCCAGGATCGCCGCAATCGGCAGCCTGTCCGGAGCCGCAAGAGCGCTCGGCATGTCGCCAACCATGGCCACCAAGCACATGGCGGCGCTCGAAGATCGGCTCGGCGTAAAGCTTCTGCATCGCACTACCCGCAAGATAACACTCAACGAAGCCGGGCGACGCTATCTGGAGAGCGTCGAGCGTATTCTCTCCGAACTTTCGGAAGCCGATGCAACGGCAGCGGCGGAGCGAATGGAAGTCGGCGGAACGCTTCGCGTCAACGTGCCGGTTTCATTCGGCGTTCGGGAAATCGTACCGTTATTGGCTGAGTTCGCCGAACTGCACCCGGCATTGAGTGTCGATCTGGGCCTGAGCGATCGTACCGTCGATCTCGTCGAAGAAGGTTGGGACGTCGCCATCCGTATCGGCAGGATCGAAGACCAGAGCCTGATGGCCCGCAAGATCGCACGCTGTCGCATGCTCGTCGCCGCATCTCCCGCCTATCTTGCGAGGCGATCGATCCCCACATCGGTATCGGAACTGGGATCGCATAACTGCCTCGGTTACACCCTGTCCAGCTCGGTTGGTCCCGATCGTTGGCGATTTGGCCTCGATGGCTCGATTATCGTTCCGGTTACGGGAAACCTCCATGCCAATAACGGTGACGCCCTGGTGGCGGCCGCCCTTGCAGGTCAGGGCATGATCTATCAGCCGACCTTTCTGGTCGGCGCTGAAATCCGCGCCGGCCGGCTGGTGTCGGTCACGCTCGACGAACCTCTGATGGAATTGCCTGGCGTGTTTGCCATCTATGCAAGCAATCGGCGACCTCCGGCAAAGGTGCGCGCCTTCATCGATTTCCTGGCCGGCAAATTCGCGCCTGCACCCCGCTGGGATCGCGATCTTCCAACTTCGGCCGAATAGATTTTAAGCAACCGGTAAAACTCGACAGTTCGGCAGTGGCCGCCTACCAGGCGTTGATGGCGAATGCGTCAAGCGGGATTTTTAGGTAGCTCGTGCCATTTGCTTCGGGAACCGGCATCCGCCCCGCATTCAGATTGATCTGCAGAGCATGCAGCATCAGGCGCGGAAACGGCAAGGTCGCATCCCGTTCCTCGCGCAGTCGGATAAAGGCATCCCGCCCTTTGCCAACATGCGGGTTTTCCGCCTTCTGCCGGCCGACCGTACTTTCCCACAGGGCCTCGCGTCCGCCCGGACGGTAGTCATGCCCGGTGAACAGCCGCGTATCGTCGGGAAGAGCAAGAATCGTTTCGACCGAAGACCACAGGCTTGCAGCGCTGCCGCCGGGAAAATCTGCACGGGCACTGCCGCTATCCGGCATGAACAAAGTATCGTGAATAAAGGCAGCGTCGCCAGCAACGTAGGTCACCGATGCCAGCGTGTGGCCCGGCGAATGAATGACCCTACAGACCATGTTGCCGATCCGGAAGCTCTCGCCATCGGCGAAAAGACGATCCCACTGCGATCCATCCGTCTTCATTTCCGGCATGTTGTAGATTTTCTGCCAGAGTTTTTGAATATCGACCACTTTGGCGCCGATCGCGGTCGGGGCGCCTGTCTTTGTCTTCAAATAGGTTGCCGCAGAAAAATGATCCGCATGAGGATGCGTATCCAGAATCCATTGCACCGTGAGCTGCTCACCTTCGACATAGGCGAGGATTGCATCTGCGCTCGATGTCTTCGTGCTCCCCGATTTCTCATCGTAATCGAGCACCGGGTCGATGATCGCGCAATCTCTCGTTTCCGGATCGCTCACCACATACTGAATGCTGCCGGTGCGCTCGTCGTAGAAACCTTTGACCAGAGGATTGGCGTTCATGACGTGAGTTCCGGACGGTTGAAAAAATCAGTTTCGATATGCGTATTCTTTCGACGACTTTTCCATCCGGAACAAGGCCGGCTTATCTACTCTGCTTCTCGTTTTCAGTGTCGTCTGGAAGAGCTGTCAGCGCCTTTATACCTTCGATGACTGAGCGGAGATAAACGCGTCATACTGCTGAACGAGGGTCTTCATGGCAGCATCGACGAACCCACGATCGATCCCCGCTGCAAACTCGATCCGGCTTTTCTTGCCATCGGTATGTAGCTGCGCGAAAATCTTTCCCTTGTTGTCCTTCAACAGCACAGGCTCTGCAGGCTGGCGTTTTTCCGGCTGGGAGAGATGATTGAAGAGGAGCTGGAATCGGTCATCGCTTACGGATGACTGGAAATCGGCACCGGATATCTCGGCCATAGCCGAAGCCTGAGCTGCCTTCGAGGAGAGAAGTTCACCAAGTTTCATCCAGCGATCACGGCCAGCCTTCGGAGCTGCGCCAATCGCCCGAATGAGCGTATCCGGCACGGCCTCGACCACCTGCAGCAGCCGCGACAACTCGCTTTTCTGAACCGACAGTGCTTCACCGATCACCTTCCGGTCAAAACCGCCGGCGAGAAGGTTTTTGGCAAACACAGCGCGCTCGATGAAGGAGAGGTTGCGGCGCTCGGCATTTTCCTTGCCCTGAGCCAAAACCAGTTCGTCATCGGACAACGACCGAACGATTGCCTTGACCTCGATCCCGAGGCGCGAAGCAGCGCGAATGCGGCGATGGCCATAGGCTGTCTGGTATCGGCCTGGCTTTTCCGGATGATTGCGCAACAGCACAGGCACCTGCTGTCCGCTCTCTCGCATGCTTTCGATAAGGGTCGCGAGGTCCTCGTCGTCCTGATCGTCCAGCCGCAACCGGTCTTCGACGAAGGAAGAATCGATCTTCTCAGGATGGATCGAGACGACCCGCTCGCCTTCGCTGAGCGCCTGGCGCAGCAGGCGAGCTTCTTCGGCTTCACGGGTCATGGCATTGAGCGAAAGGCCCATGGCCTTTACCGCGCCGGCGGCGCTACGTCCTGTCGGATTGGCCGCGGGAGCAGGCACTTCAATCGCCGGCTTCGGTGCCGATTGCGCCTCGGGCGCAGGTGCAGTGCCGGGCGCAAGTCCGCCTCCAAACAGCGCCTTCAATTCGTTTTTCCGGCTTCCTGCCATGATCTGAAACCTTTCCTTCTGTCCTAGCGGCCCCAGGCCGCGTGGATCAGAGCCTCCACCTCGCTGTTGACGGCGTTCATAGCCTCTACTGCGCGGTCATAGGTTGAACGTGTAAAGTTCTCGCGTCCGACCTCATAAAGGGTCTGCTTGGTCAGACCGGCATCGGAAACCGCGGTGGATTTCAACATCGGCGCGGTCAGAACTCGATCCCCGAAGAGCGAGCGCATGAAACCAACGATCTGCGCCTGAGGCCCGTCATTCGGCTCATAACGGGTCACGAGATACCGCAGGAAATCGAAATTGAGCGTGCCGCCTGCCTCGCGGACAACCGACAGAAGATCAGACGTCATGAAAAGGAATTGATTCATGGACGCGACGTCCAGCATCTGCGGATGCACTGTCACGACAACCGACGTTGATGCACAAAGAGCCGACAAGGTCAGGTAACCGAGTTGCGGCGGGCAATCGATGACAACGACATCGTAATCCTGCTCCACGGTCGTCAGTACGGCCTGGATCCGCGCGAAAAACAGCGGACCGCTATCCTTGCCGCTCTGGCGGTTCGCCAGCGCCTGCGGGGTAACGTGCTCGAATTCCTGCAACTCTATATTCCCGGGAACGAGATCCAGACCCGGAAAATATGTTCCGCGAATGACCTCCGAAAGCGGGCGCTGTTCGTCGTCGTACCGGATGGCGCCATAGAGCGTGTCATTCCCGGTAAGGTCCAATTCCGGCTGGTAACCGAAAAGCGCCGAAAGCGAAGCCTGCGGGTCAAGATCAATCGCAAGCACCCTATGCCCCGTCAGGGCCAGATACTGGGCGAGATGCGCCGCAGAGGTGGTTTTGCCTGAACCACCCTTGAAATTCGTGACAGAGATGACCTGCAGATGCTCGTTCTGCGCCGCATCCCGGCGCGGCAGGTAGGACTTCGCCTTGGCGATATTGCCCTTGGCCACAGCCTGTTCCGCAAGATGACTGCGCAAGGCATTGATGTCCGAGAGCGAGTAGAATCGGCGCCCGCCCGCACCCGTGTCGGGCTGCGGCCCTTCGCCTGCCAGGGACAGCTGGCGCAGATAACCATCGGACACACCAATGAGCTTGGCGGCCTCGCCGGAAGAGAAGCTACGCAGCGTCTTGCTTGCGAGCGGCGGAAAAAGCCGCTCACGCATCGCCTTGAGCTGCTCGGAAAGCGCGCGCGCATCGTTTGCGATGGCCTCGTCGGCAAGCTCTCGCGTTTCCCGCGCGACATCGCCTTTCGAGTTCCGAATTTTTTCAGCCGATCCGGCCATCCTCAAACTCTCCCTGATGCCCACCTACGGGAGCGACATTCACGGTTACGATCAACCGCGAATAAAACTCGTCCCGGCAATTCAATACGCCTTTTCGTCAAATCTACACCAAACATCGACAGTTACGCCGAATATAAGAAAATTCCGAAAGCGCCGTTACAAGGTGCTTGCATGAGTGATTCGCGTCAAGGAATTTCTACTAAAGGAACAACCGGCGTCGTTTGCCGGAAGAGTGCGTATAAAATGATCTGATTCGGTCAATAGCGATTGGAGACAAGCAATGAAGCCTATCTGGGCGGTCGGACTGATGACCGGAACGGTACTCGACGGCAATATCGATGTCGCGCTCATCAAGACGGACGGCGAAAGCGTCGAAACCTTCGGCGCCTACACGCTTGCGCCCTATGCGGAAGATACTCGCCTTTTGCTCGAAGAAACATTGCGTCAGGCGCGAGGCTGGAATTTTGAAGGTCCGGACCCTCTGATTTTCAAGGATGCGGAAGAAGCGCTGACGCGCGCCCAGTCCACCGCCGTTCAGGAGCTTGTCAAAGGCGCCGGACTGACCATGGAGGACATCGGTGCTGTCGGTTTTCATGGGCAAACCGTGCTGCATCGCGCTCCAACCAGGGATCGCCTGGGCGACACCCGACAGCTCGGCAACGGCCAACTGATGGCCGATATTCTCGGAACCAAGGTCGTCTACGATTTCCGCACGGCAGATGTCCAAGCCGGCGGTCAGGGCGCTCCTCTGGCAGCCATCTATCACACTGCTCTCCTACGAGAAGTCGATCGCAGCGGCGACACCGCGATCCTCAATCTTGGTGGCGTCGGCAATATAACCTGGTGGGATAGCGAGGAACTTGTGGTCGCCTTCGACACCGGGCCGGCCAATGCGCCACTCAACGATTTCATCAAGGGGCTTGGTCTTGGAGAGATGGATCGGGACGGCGCGCTCGGCGCTTCGGGCAAAGTGGACGAAGCACGGCTCGAACGCCTTCTGCAGCATCCATATCTGACCGCAGCCTACCCGAAATCGCTCGACCGCTTCGATTTTACCGCCGCCATGGCAGATGGTCTGAACCCTGCCGATGGCGCGGCCACCCTTTCCGCCTTCACCGCATCTGCCGTCGGCAAGGCGCTTGACCTTCTGCCGCACAGGCCCAAGCGTCTGATCGTCAGCGGCGGCGGGCGGCGCAATCCCACCATCATGTCGATGATCGAAGAGAGAGCCAAGGTTCAGGCTGTTTCAGCCGATGGTTTCGGCTGGCGCGGTGATGCCGTCGAGGCCGAATGTTTTGCATTCCTCGCCGTGCGCACTTTGCGTGACCTGCCGATCAGCTTCCCGACAACGACCGGCGTTCCAGAAGCGCAGACCGGCGGCCGGATCGCCAATCCTTGAAGATTCTACACCAGTTTTTCCTATCCTGCCGAAAAGGTGACCATCGCCAAAAATAAATCGATTTAAATAGCTTGAGGCCTGCGACACATAGTCCTAGTTATCCTGACGATTCTAAAACTGCATCGAGAGGCTTACACATGCAGATCGGAATGATGGGACTGGGCCGCATGGGCGGCAACATGGCAAGGCGTCTGATGCGTGCGGGCCATGAATGCGTCGCCTACGACGTCAACCCGGCGGCCGTCGAGGCACTGGTCGGCGAGGGCGCCATCGGCATCTCGTCCATCGAACAGTTCCTTGAAAAATTGACGCCCCCGCGTGCCGTGTGGATCATGCTGCCGGCGGCGATCACGCCCGGCATCGTCGAAAAGCTGGCAGCCTTCCTGCAGCCCGGCGACATGATCATCGATGGCGGCAATTCCAACTACCGTGACGCGGTCGATCAGAGCGCCAAGCTTGCCGAGAAGGGCATTTCCTACATCGATGTCGGCACCAGCGGCGGCGTCTGGGGCCTTGAGCGCGGTTTTTGCCTGATGATCGGCGGCCCGGACGAGGCGGTCAAACATCTGGATCCGATCTTCGCGACACTGGCACCGGGAGCCGATCTTGATCCCTCGCTTCGCCCTGCCGAGCGCGGTTATCTGCATTGCGGCCCGAGCGGCGCCGGCCATTTCGTCAAGATGGTCCATAACGGCATCGAATACGGAATGATGCAGGCCTATGCCGAAGGCTTCAACGTGCTGAAACAGGCAAATGTCGGCAACGCCCATCGCGAGGCGGATGCGGAAACGACGCCGCTGCCGGACAAGCAGTATTACCAGTTCGACATGGATATCGAGGCGATCAGCGAAGTCTGGCGCCACGGCAGCGTGATCGGCTCGTGGCTGCTTGATCTGACAGCGGACGCTCTGAAGGTCGATCCGTCGCTCAGCAGCTTCAGCGGGCGCGTTTCGGATTCAGGCGAAGGCCGCTGGACCATGAAGGCCGCGATCGACATGGGCGTTCCCGTGCCGGTTTTGTCTGCCGCCGTGTTCAGCCGTTTCGACAGCCAGGGCAATGCCGAATACGCCAACAAGATGCTCTCGCTGATGCGCAAGTCCTTCGGCGGCCACGTCGAAAAGCCGCACGGCAAGTAAGATCTCAAAACATCTGTTGACACAATAAACAATTGTCTGCATGGGTTTTGCAAGGAGCCCATGCAATGACCCAGCCGCTTGCACCACAAGAAAGCGCCGTTCTGGCCTTGATCCGCGAAAACCCTTTCGTCGGACAGCAGGAAATCGCCACTGCTCTGGGGCTGGCACGCTCGACGGTTGCCGCTCATATCGTCCAGTTGATGAACAAGGGATATATTCTTGGGCGAGGCTATGTTCTCTCGTCCAAAGTCCGTGCCTTCTGCATCGGCGGTGCCGTGCTGGACCGCAAATATCACGCCCGCACCAAGATCGTGCTGGAAACATCCAATCCCGTCGAAAGTACCCGCAGCCTCGGCGGCGTTGCCCGCAATGTTGCGGAAAATCTTGCCCGGCTCGGATCGGCCACCGGGTTCATATCGATCGTCGGCGATGATGACGGCGGGCAGGCTTTGCTGAAATATATGCGCGAAATCGGGATCGACGTCAGTCAGGTCGTGACGACCAACGAACGCCCGACGGCCGAATATGCGGCAATTCTCGATGCAGCCGGCGATCTCGTTCTCGGCATTGCCGACATGAACATATTCGACCTGTTCCAGCCCGATCATATCGAGCGTGCCTGGCCTCATCTCGCAGCCTCGAACTGGGTGTTTGCAGACTGCAATCTTCCCGCCGAAGCGCTTTTGGCGCTGATAGACCGTTGCAAAAATGCGTCCTCTCATCTGGCGATCGATGCGGTGTCGACCCACAAGGTCATGCGCCTGCCGAAAGACCTGAACGGGATCGACCTCCTGTTCATGAATATCGACGAGGCGAACGCCATCCTCGGCCACACGCACCCGCACACGCCCGAAGGCGCCAAACAGGCCGCATTGGCGCTGCAGAACGCAGGTGCCGGCATGGCCGTAGTCAGCGCCGGGGCGCAGGGCATGGCGGTTGCCGGACGGCAAGCCGTGGACTTCGTCAATGCCGTCAGGGCTGTCCCCGTCGACATGACCGGCGCAGGCGACGCGATGATCGCCGCGACGCTTCATCGACTGCTCGAAGGCGACGAGATTTTCGATGCGGCCCGTACCGGCGCGCTTGCCGCCACACTCACCACCGAATGTAATGCCAGCGTGCACCCCGACCTGTCTGCCGAGCTTATCGAAGCCAATCGGCACAGGCTGACGAACTGAAAGGACAAGACGACATGCAACTGCTGAAGCCTAAGCTCAACAAGGAAGTCGCCGACGCGATTGCGAAGGGCGGACCGGTCGTGGCGCTCGAATCCACCATCATCACACATGGCATGCCCTACCCCGCCAATCTCGAAACAGCCAAGGCGGTCGAGGATGTCGTCCGTGCCAACGGCGCCGTCCCGGCAACGATCGCCGTCATCGATGGCGAGCTGCGCGCCGGTATCGACGCCGACGAACTCGAAAAACTCGCCCAGGCCAAGGATGTCGTAAAGGCCTCCGGCCGCGACCTTGCCGTCGCCATGGTACGCAAGCAGACGGCCGGTACGACCGTTTCGGCAACAATGCTGCTGGCTGAACTCGCCGGCATCGAGATTTTTGCCACAGGCGGCGTCGGCGGCGTTCACCGCGGTGCCGAGCAGACCTTTGATATTTCCGCCGACCTGACCGAGCTTGGCCGCACGAAAACCGCCGTCGTCTGCGCCGGCGTCAAGTCGATCCTCGATATCGCCAAGACCCTTGAATATCTGGAAACCCAGCGCGTCCCGGTTATTGCCTATGGAACCGACGAATTCCCGGCCTTCTTCACGCGCAAGAGCGGCTACAAGGCAGATCACAAGCTGGACAGCGCCGCCGAGATCGCCAAGGCGATGTGGCTGCATCACCAGCTCGGCACCGGCACAGGCCTTTTGATCGCCAACCCGATCCCGGAAGCGGCGGCCCTGACGCCAAAATTCATCGACGGCACGATTGCGGATGCGGTTCGCGAAGCCGATGAACGCGGCATCGGCCGCAAGGAACTGACGCCCTTCCTGCTTGCCCGCATTAACGAACTCTCCAAAGGCGAAAGCCTGAAGGCCAATATCGAGCTGGTGAAGAATAACGCGACGCTCGCCGCCAAGATGGCCGTCGCCTATTCGGCCTTCAAGAAGGGCTGACCGAGCAATCCATACGGCTGGGTCTCAACCCAGCCGTATATGTGGAACCTCGCCCCGCTCGGCCGCTTCGACCGCATCTTCATAACCTGCATCGGCATACCGGATAATGCCGAGCGACGTGTCGTTGGTAATCGCCATATCGAGCCGTTCCGCCGCAGCTTCCGTTCCATCGGCCACAATTGTCACCCCGGCGCTGGTCATGTAGCCGGCATAACCGCCCCCTCCGGAATGGATGACGACAAGATCGGCCATCGACGAACAAAGCGTCATGGCGTTGATCAGCGGCCAGTCGGCAATCGCATCCGAACCATCCTTCATATTCTCGGTCATGATGTTCGGATGCGCCATCGCTCCGGCATCGAGATGGTCCCGCGAGAAGGCAATAGGCCCTTTCAACTCGCCTTTTCCGACCAGTTCGTTGACCGCCAGCGCCAGCTTTGTGCGTTCGCCGTGGCCAAGCCAGGCAATCCGTGCAGGTAGCCCTTCGAAGGGCACGTTTTCGCGCGCAAGCCTGATCCAGTTGGTGACGATATAATTATCCGGAAAAAGCTCAAGGACGAGATCGTCGATGCGGGCAATATCGCTTTCCGCACCGGATAATGCCATCCAGCGGAAGGGACCGATCGCACGGCAAAAAAGCGGCCTCAGATAGGCCTCGGTGAAGATCGGGATATCGAAAGCGTTTTCGATACCGCCTTGCCTGGCCTGGGTGCGGATAAGGTTGCCATTGTCGAAAACCTCCGCCCCTCTTTCCTGCAGAGTCAGCATGGCACGGACATGATCGGCGATCGATGCGCGGCTTGCCGCCATCAACTGCCCCTGCCCTTCCTTTCGCAGCCGGCGCACTTCCTCAAGGCTCATGCCTTTCGGGACATAGCCATAGACCAGATCATGAGCCGAGGTCTGGTCGGAAACGACATCCGGCACGATCCCGCGCTTGACGATCTGCGGATAAATATCCGCCGCATTGCCGACAAGGCCGATCGACACTGCTCGCTTCTCCTTCACCGCCGCGTCGATCATCTCAAGCGCCGTATCGAGATCGGGCGCGACCTCATCTAGAAAACCGATTGCCTTGCGCTTGGCGACACGTTCGGGATCGATGTCGACGACAAGGATCGCCGCTCCCGCCATGCGACCGGCAAGCGGCTGCGCACCGCCCATGCCGCCCAGCCCGGCAGTCAGCACGAACCGCCCTGCAAGCGTACCGCCGAAGCGCTTTTCGGCGATACGCATGAAGATCTCATAGGTCCCCTGGATCACGCCCTGGCTGCCGATATACTGCCAGGCGCCGGCCGTCAGCCCGCCCCAGCAGATCAGCCCCTTTTCCTGCAGCTGGTAGAAATATTCCGCCTTCGCCCATTGGCCGACGATATTGCAGTTCGCCATGATCACCAGCGGCGCCCTGGCATGGGTCTTCAGCAACCCGACCGGCTTGCCGGACTGGATGATCAGCGTCTGATCCTCGTCCATCTCCTTCAAGGTCCTGACGATCGCATCATGCGCCGCCCAGTTGCGCGCGGCTTTCCCTAGCGCCGCATAGACGATGAGATTGTCGGGATCCTCGCCAACGGAGAGAACGTTTTCAAGAAGCCTCAGCAACGCCTCCTGCCGCCAGCCTTTGGCGCGCAGCTTCGGTCCGCCGGGGATCGGAAATTTCGGATGGCGCGGGTTGGGCTTAGACACGGTATTCTCCTCACCCCAATGCGTAATCGGCGATGCTGATCCCGAGCGCCTTCTCGACGATCGGGTAGACTGACGGATCCTTGACGCTCGACGAAAGCGGAATGATCGTCTTCGGCACATGCAGCAGAAACACCGGCATTCCGACCTGCAACTGTCCGACGCTCATTGGCTCGCCTTGTGGCGACAAGGTCGAGATGATGTCCGGAAAAGTCGCGAGCCGGCTTCCACCGGCATCATCCACCGCCATGTATTCGTTCATCACATGCAGCGTCACCGCTTTCTCGCCGCGACCGACCGTGATCGTGCCGACATCGAAAGCCTCGTTCGTATAGACAACCGATTTTGAGCTGACCTCGCCCTCGGCGATGATCGACCCGCCTGTCGTCTTGACGATCGCGTCAATAATCGCATGCCCTCCCATGGCATCCGCCTCGATGATCGCTTCGCCGAGCTTCAACGCGAGGCTGATACCGCCAAGCGCCGCATTGCGGCGAACATAGGAAGCCCGCAGCGGATTACGGCAGGAGGCGATAAATCCGCCCGACATATCGGAAGCGGTACGCAGGACTGGCGAGACCTTGGCGGTCGCACCGCGAATAACCAGTTCGATGTATCGGTTCTCTTCGCGATTGCCGCCAACTGCCGTCTGGATCATTTGTTCCGGCGAATTGGCCATGCCGATCGAACCCATATCGCCAGTCGGATGGGCACGCACATCGCCGACCGCATCCAGGACCTTGGTGCCGAGAATGGCGGAAGGCAGCCAGCCGTTCAGCGTCGATGACTTGCCGTTCTGGCCGATCATCAGAGCCGAGACCTTTTCGCCGAGCGCATCCTGCAGAAGCTGAACGGCCTTGACGTAATCGACGCCCTGCATTTCCCATGCGGTTGTCGACGCCGGCGCGCCGATGGCCGCCGCCGTTGCCACCCAGTCGTCATCATCCAGTTCGTCGATTGTGATCAGTTCCGGCTTGCCGATGCTGACCGCGGCATAACCCAGCATGCGGCCATGATCGGACCAGCCGCCGCCGCCGGCCGCATAAACGGAACCTCCGCGAACGGCCGCCTCGACATCCTTCTCCGTCAGTATGCGCCCCATGCCGTCTCCCTATCTTTTATCCAGATCCAGAATTGCCTCGTAAAGAACGGCCGCACCCAGAGTGATCGCATCATTTTCCGACCATTCTTCCGCAGCATGGCTGCGCCCGTCCTTGCTGGCGATGAAGATCATCGCAGCCGGCGCCACCTTTGAAAGGAAGGCGGCGTCATGGCCGGCGCCGGACACCATCGGCCGGGTGGTAGCGCCGATCCGCGCAGCGCTCGATGCCAGAACATCCGTCACCATCCCGGACATAGGTGTCGGGGCCGCATTGGAAACCCTGCGCGGTTCCGCAATCTTCACATTCCGTTTCGCAGCCGTCTGCGCACAAAGCGCAGACAAGGCCGCTACGAATTCATCCATGACGATAGGATCGACGGCTCGGGCGTCGATCAGCATGCGGACATGAGACGGAATGACATTCGCGGCATTCGGCTCCATCGAAAACTCACCAACGGTGCCTGCAAAATAACTCGATCCGAGAGCCAACTCCTTGGCGATACGTTCAATGCCGAGCACAAGGCAGGATGCGGCCCCCAAGGCGTCGTAACGCGCATTCATCGGTGTGGTGCCAGCATGGTCGGCACGGCCTTCGACTAGGATTTCGAAGCGGGAAATCCCGGTAATCGCCCCGACGATACCGATATCGATTCCCTCCCGCTCAAGCACTGTACCCTGCTCGATATGCAATTCCAGAAAGGCCTTGATGTCGTCACGACCACTTGCCTGCGCCGGATCGCCGCCGACCTCGCGGATACCTTCGGCAAGATCGACACGTCTTCCTTCGACATCGGCAGTCCGCTCAAGCCATTCGCTTGGCCGGACACCCGTCATGCCCCGGCTACCAATGCAGGATACGCCGAAAATCGACACTTCTTCCGCGAGAAAATCGACGATTTCCAGATCATGCTCCAGTTCGATCCCGGCGTCTTCCAGCGCTCGCGCAACCTCAAGAGCGGCAATCACTCCTGCAATACCATCGAACCGGCCACCATTCGGCACCGTGTCCGTATGCGACCCGAGCATGAGCGTGCCGCCGCCGGTTTTTCCCTTTCGACGGCCGATCATATTACCCGCGGCATCGATATGCGTCTCAAGACCTGCATCACGAAACACCTTTTCCACATAGGCGCGTCCCCTGAGGAACATCGGCGTGAATGCGCGGCGCGTCCACGGCCTGTCGGGTTCGGTGATATTGGCCAGAGCGTCGATATCCGCCGCGATACGGCCGGCATTGACGACGAGATTGGAAGTCATATGGCATGATCCTGAAATGAAATGCTGGCCGTAGATCGGGCGAAGCATCCGCGCCGACTCGGCACCTGGCTTCGCTCATCTCCTCGATGAGTATCCAGAGAAGATAGGTTTACGAAACCACGCAAGGCAAGCTGATTTGATCGGAAATCGGCCTACCGATTGCGGCGATCATCAGCCCCGACGCGACACGTGGGAAAGCCCGATTGAAGCCGTTGACGGCTCCGAAAACATCGGTCATTTGTATAGGCAATAAAAAGAACAGCGATAAAATTCGCTGTCACACGGTGGGAACAGCCGAACTGCGGTCCTTAAGGTAGAACAACGCGGAGAAATCACCAATGCTCAAAAGACAAATGATGAAGGCTGTCGCCGCTGGCGCCCTTCTGCTTGCCTCGTCGTTTTCGGCCCATGCTGAAGACGTGCTGGCCAAGGCCAAGGCCGCAGGCGTGTTGAAAGTCGGCACGGAAACAGCATTCGCTCCCTTCGACTTCATCGACGCCGGCGAACACAAGGGCCTGAACGTCGATTTCTTCGAGGCGCTCGGAAAGGACCTTGGCGTCAAGATCGAATGGGTCGAACTGCCGTGGGATAGCGTTCTGCCAAGCCTTGAAGCCGGTAAGTTCGATGTCGTTGCCGGTCCGGCGACTATCACCAAGGCCCGCATTGCGCGTTACCGCATGAGTGCCCCGGTTGCCGAAGCCTCCGTCGCCATCCTGAAGAAGGCCGGCGACACTTCGATCACGAAGCCGGCCGATATTGCCGGCAAGGCCGTCGGCGTCGGCAAGGCGACCGCACAGCTCGCGCAGTTGCAGGAATATTCCGCGACGCTTCCGGAAAAGGTCAACGTTCGCGAATATGTCTCGTTCAACGACGCTTATGCGGACCTTGCCACCGGCCGTGTCGTTGCTGTCGCGAACTCCCTTCCGAACATCGCCTTCGTTGCCAAGCAGCGCAACGGCGCATTCGAAGTTGTGACCCCGGCTTTCGGCAAGAAGACCTATTTCGGCTTCATCGGCACCAAGGATGACGACCACAAGTCGCTGCTCGATTACATCGACACCGAAATTCTTGCGATGAAGAAGGACGGCCGCCTGGGCAAGCTGCAGGAAAAGTGGTTCGGCACGACGTTCGATACGCCGGACTCGGTGCCTGAGCCGGCATTCTGATCCTCAGTCGATTACGGGGATGTGCTTAGCGCGTCCCCTGATCCCTCGTTCCTTCCGTTTCGCCCTGCGCACCGCGCCGGCGACCAACGAAGCGTAGCCGATGACGCCAAAACTTTTCACGCTGCTTCTGGAGGCGGCTCTCTCGACCCTTGGCATCAGCCTGGTGTCGATCGCGATCGGGTTCGTGATCGCCATGCTGCTCTCTGCCGCGCTACTGTCGGGCAAGTCGATCTATATCCTGCCGGCAAGGCTGTTCATCAGCTTTTTCCGTGGCGTGCCGCTGCTGGTCCAGCTTCTGCTTATCTATACGCTGTTGCCGGTGATCGGCATCAATGTTCCCGGAATTGTCGCCGCGATCGTCGGCCTGTCACTCTGCACGGCTGCCTATCAGGCTGAAAACCTGCGTGGCGGATTTGCCAGCGTTCCGCCTGGTCTGATTGAAGCCGCCGATGTCGCAGGCTTTACTGGTGCCCAGACATTCATCCGCATCCGCGCGCCCATCGCTCTTAGGCTAACATTTCCGGCACTGGTTAATGAGGCGATCATGATCCTCAAATCCTCCTCGCTTGTGTCGGTGGTGGGGATTATCGAGATCACCAAGATGGCGCAGGATCTTGCCTCCAGCACCTATCAGCCGATCCCGATCTTTGCTTCCGCGGCGCTCATCTATTTCGTCATCAACTCCGCAATCGCGCTTCTTGGCCGCTATGCCGAACGCTCTCTGAAGGGAGCCTCGGCATGATGTTCGATCCGCAAGTCATTATCGAAAAACTGCCGGAAATCGGCAGCGGGCTGTTCGTCACCCTTTGGCTCTGGATCGCCGGCGTGCTCGGCGGTGTCGTGGCAGGCTTCATCGTCGCCACTGCGCGACGCTTCGGCGGCAAGATCGTCAATGCCGTGCTCGGCACGATCGTGGAAGTGCTGCGCGGCACCCCGTTCCTGATCCAGATTTTTCTTCTCTATTACGGCGGCCCGTTCGTCGGCCTGATGCTCGATCCCATCCCCTGCGGGTTGATCGGGCTAACCGTCTATAGCGCGGCCTATTACAGCGAAGTGTTCCGCGCCGGTTATGCTTCAGTTCCGGTAGGCCATGTCGAGGCCGCAGCCTGCCTCGGCATGACGCGGTTCCAGACGATCAGCCGGATCCAGGTGCCGGAAATGGCGCTGATCGTTCTGCCGCCCGCCATCAACCTCGCGATCATCCTGCTCAAGGAGTCCGCCGTCTTGTCGATCATTACCGTGCCGGAACTGACCGCCACCGTCAGCGCCATCGGCTCGCAGCAATACGCCTTCCTCGAAGCGATCTTCATCCTGGCGATCGTCTACTGGATCATCGTTGAACTCACAGACCGGCTCGGCCGCGTGGCCGAAAATCGTCTCTCCCGACTGAGGTTTTCGAAAGCATGAGTGTACCAGCCATCGCCATCCGCAAACTTGTCAAGCGGTTCGGAGAAACCACCGTGCTGCAGGACATCGATCTGGAAATCCCGGAAGGCAAGGTTTCCTGCCTCATCGGTCCGTCCGGCTCAGGCAAGAGCACATTGCTGCGCTGCCTCGCTTTTCTGGAAGAAGCAACCAGCGGCATGATCACCATCAACGGAGAGGCCCTGGGCTTTTTCGAGGACGCCAATGGCCGCCGCGAGCGCCTGCCCGCGAACCAGATCCGTGCGGTTCGCACGAAGACAGGCATGGTCTTCCAGCAATTCAATCTCTGGCCGCATATGACCGCGCTCGGCAATGTCAGCGAAGCCCTGAAGCTCGTCCGCAAGGTGCCGAAAGCTGAGGCGGAAGAACGCGCCATGGTGCAGTTGCGCAAGGTCGGGCTGGAAAACCGTGCCGGGCATTACCCGTCGCAGCTTTCCGGCGGCCAGCAGCAACGCGTAGCGATTGCCCGGGCGCTCGCGCTGGAACCGAAAATCATGCTGTTCGACGAGCCGACCTCCGCGCTCGACCCGGAATTGACCGGTGAAGTGCTCAACGTTATGCGAGACTTGGCGAGCGAGGGCATGACGATGGTTGTCGTCACCCACGAGATCGGCTTTGCCGCCAGCGTCGGCCAGCAGATCAGCTTTCTCGATCACGGAAGGCTGTTGTTCTCAGGACCGCCGGCGGAAATCTTTGCCAAACCGCGCCACCCACGCCTGGAGCAGTTTCTCGACACATACCTTGATCGTGGCGCCAGCATGCTCGCATGATCGACGCGGATATTACTGCCGACCCCATCTCCGAGACGCCGCTTTCGCTTCATCAGCGAATACTTCTCGATATCGAGCAGAATATCCTGACTGGCCGTTGGCAACCCGGCTTCAAGATCGCATCGGAACAGCAACTGGCCTTGCAATACGGCTGTTCGCGCATGACCGTGAACAAGGTCGTGACACAGCTGGCACGCGCCGGGCTGATACAGCGGAAGCGCAAGGTCGGCAGTGTCGTTCTCCCTCAGAAGGCACAAAGCGCAATTCTCGAAATCTACGACATTCGCGAAGAGGTGAAGGCGACAGGTGAAATCTATAGCCACCGGATTCTGAGCCGCACGGTAAGGCCGGCGAACAGTGAAGAGGCCGAACGCCTCGACATTCCGCATAAGAGAGCGATCGCCGATATTACCTGCCTCCACTATGCGGGCACACATCCCTTCTGCCTTGAGCAGCGTCTGATAAATCTGGAAGTCGTGCCGGATGCCAGAGGAGAAACATTCGAAACCCTGTCTCCCGGTCCCTGGCTTCTCGATCATGTGCCATGGAGCGCCGCCGAGCACCGGATTGCGGCCCGCGGCGCCGGCTCCGCGGAAGCTGACTATCTCACCATCCCTATCGGCAGCCCTGTCATGGTTGTCGAGCGTCAGACATGGCGGCTCGATCAGTCGGTGACTTCGGTTCGGCTGACCTATCCCGGCAAAAGCCACACGCTCACCGCCCGCTTCACCCCATCTCAGGCGGGCTGAAACACGAAGACTATCAAGAGGAGTCGAGGAACCATGGACCGCGAAGACAAGCTGAAACTTGGAACCTTCGTCTATACGTTTGGCTTCAACCCGGCGAGCTGGCTGCATCCTGCAGCCGATGTCAATGGTGCGAACAAAATCGACCACCTGCTTAATGTCGCCCGCATTTCGGAAGAGGCCAAGCTGGACTTCATGTTCGTGGCGGACTCACCGGCCGCCGCCATCGGCGATCCGGAAGCTCTATCCCGCTCGCCGACAAAGATGAACCGGTTCGAACCCCTGACGCTGATCACTGCCCTTGCGGCCATGACGGAGAAGCTCGGATTCGTGGCGACAGCCTCGACCAGCTACTATGAGCCTTACAACATCGCCCGCATATTCTCCTCCATTGATCATCTCAGCGGCGGCCGGGCCTGCTGGAACGTTGTCACCTCCGACCACGACGAAACCGGCTATAACTTCAATCGCGAAGGGCTCGATCCGCATGCGATCCGCTATGAGCGCGGCGAGGAATTCGTCGATGTCGTTTTCGGCCTCTGGGACAGTTTCGAGCCGGACGCCCTGCTGCTCGATCGTCAGAGCGGCGTCTATTACGACAAGGACAAGCTGCACACGCTGAACCACAAGGGCAAGCATTTCCAGGTTCGCGGACCGTTGAATATCGCCTCGACCCCACAAGGGCGACCTGTCATCGCCCAAGCCGGCGGCTCGGAAGCGGGGATGGAGCTTGCTGCCCGAACCTCGGAAATCGTCTTCAGCCTAGCTTCCAGCATCGAGCGCAACGGTTCATTCTATCGCAATGTCAAAAGCCGTATGGCGAAGTATGGCCGCATCGAGGACGACCTGAAGATGATGCCGGGCATTGTCGTCAATGTCGGAGAAACGAAAGCGGAAGCCCAGGCCAAGGTCGATTTCCTGATCGACAACCTTCACCCCGATGTCGGCCGCTGGATGCTGGGCGAATTTCTGGAAACGGATCTTTCCGGAGCCGAACTCGACAAGCCCTTCCCCATGGAACGCCTGCCGCAGCAGCCGAAGGGCTCGAAGGCATTGTTCGAAGAACTGACCGACTTCATCAAACAGGGCCACACGCTGCGCCATCTGATCCACCACTATGCGGAGAAGAGCACCGGCAACGGTATTACCGGCACGCCAAAGGAAGTCGCCGATTTCATGGAAGAGTGGTTCGAGGCGCGCGCCGCCGACGGCTTCATTCTGATGTTCCCGACATTGCCGGCAAGCCTGACCGACTTTACCAAACTCGTCTTGCCGGAACTTCGCCGCCGCGGGCTTTTCCGTGAAGAGTACGAGGGCTCCACACTTCGCGAAAATCTCGGCCTTTCAATGCCCGCCAATCGCCACGCTGCGGCCCGCAAGAAGGGCTGAGGAAAGACATGAGAAAAGGCGCCCGCGATGTCACGGGCGCCTTTTCGATCTTCGACCTAATATCAGTTGAGAATGCGAACGACCGTGTGCGTCTGCGGATCTACGATAACGCGTTGCTGGTTAACCACCGCATAGGCATAGGTCGGATCTTCCGGCACGGGCGTCAACACCACCTGCTGCGGAATGGGGCGACCGACCACCACCTGTTCCTGGACAACGACCGACTGTGCCGGCATCGGCTGGGTCTCTACGTAACGCACGACGCGTTCCGGCGGCGGGTCGATTGCCGTGCCGGCTGCAGCGCCAACGATGCCGCCAACCGCAGCGCCGACCGGGCCGCCGACGATTGCGCCGGTGACGGCACCACCGACGGCACCGTTTACAGTGCTCTGCTGGGCCAGGGCACCGGTGGCGAAGGCTGCAATGGCAGCGGATACTAGGATCATCTTTTTCATCACAGAACTCCTTGCTTGCTATGGCAGGAGAACGTGAAGAATGCGGAGCCGTTCCCATACGGGACCTTTGCGTTTGAGGATGCGACTTTGGTCCCGCCGGACACATTAGTGGTGATGCCACCCCATTGACGCCGTGAAGCCGAGCCTTAATTATCTTCTTCTGATGCAGCCACCGAGGCTTTCGTGCGCCTACCCAACGTTATTGCTTTTTGGACCGGACAGTCGCTCGCCCGCCAGTTTCTGCTTGCCGGCGGGTTGATCTCGATCATCGCGACATTGATCGTGGGTACTTTCGTTGCCAGCCTCATTGAAGAGGCCGTAACGCGGAACTCTGCCGCATCGACTGCTCTTTACGTCGACAGCATCATCGCTCCGATTTTGCCGGACATGACGACCACGGAAAAGCTCGATGAGTCGATAGAACGCGTGCTCGACGAGACACTGTCACAGGGAGCGCTCGGTCAACGCCTCATTTCCTTCCGCCTCTGGCGCAAGGACGGCACGATCCTGTACGCCAATGACAAGACGCTGATGGGGAAGAAACTTGCTCCAAGCGAAGACCTAAAGGCGGCGTTTTCCGGTAAGATGGTGTCAGAATTCAACCAGATCGATCCGGAAGAAGCGGAAGCGCTGGGTAACCAGACGCGACCACTCCTCGAAATCTATAATCCAGTGTTGCAGCCATGGTCAGGCGAAGTCGTGGCGGTATCGGAATTCTATGAAGTGGCAACCGATTTCGAGCGCAGCCTCCAGAGCGCAAGACTACGCGCCTGGCTGGCGGTCATTGCGGTGATCGCGGCGATCTTCTCGCTGCTGTCGCTGATCGTCTTTCGCGGCAGCCGGCTCATCGAGCTGCAGCGCGGCCTTCTCAATGCCCGGGTCGGTGAGCTTTCGCATCTTCTCAAGCAGAACCGGGAACTGCACTCGCGCGTTCAGAAGGCAAGCCAGCAAACGACCGCCATTAACGAACGTTTTCTCAGGCGGCTTGGAGCCGATCTCCACGACGGGCCGGCGCAGCTTATTGCCTATGCATCCCTGCGGATCGACAGCCCCGCCATTCTCGGCGCCCAGGCACTTCGCGAAACGCGCGAGGCGGAGGTCACCTCGATCAAGAAGAGCCTGCAGGAAGCGATGCGGGAAATCCGCAGCATTTGTCACGATCTCATCCTTCCGGAGATCGAGACCGCGAACTTCCAGGATGTGATCCTGCAGGCCGTTCAGCGCCACCGGGAACGGACCGGCGTTCCGGTTGCCCTTACAATGGCCGCAGTCGAGTGGCAGCCAAGCCCTGCGGAAAAAATCTGCGTCTACCGCTTTGTTCAGGAGACGCTTAACAATGGCTGGCGGCATGCGGGAGGATCGGGCCAGAAAGTGCTGCAACGTTTGGAAGAGGATTGCGTTGTGGTGGATGTCATTGACACCGGCCCCGGTTTCGATCCGACACAGATCAAGCCGACGAGCCTTGGCATCGCCGGTCTGAGGGAACGGATCGAGAGCCTCGGAGGGCGGTTCGAGATCGTTTCGAATAGCAGCGGTACGACAGTGACGATGACTTTGAAGATTTGCGAAACGGAGAAAACTTGATGACGGATCTGCGGGTTGCCGTATGCGACGATCACCCTCTTTTCAGGGAAGGCGTTGCGCGCACATTGACCGAACTCGGCTTCGACATCGTGGCTGAGGGGGGAAGCCGCGACGATGCAATCGAAATCGCCCAGCGGCACCAGCCCGACATTCTGCTGATGGATATCTCGATGCCAGGTGGCGGCCTTGGTGCAATCGGCCCCATCCTTGCCGAGCGGCCCGACCAGAACATCGTGATGCTGACGGTATCGGAAACCAGCGATGATATCCGCCAGGCGCTACAGGACGGCGCAAAGGGTTATGTGCTCAAAGGGATCGGATCAGGCTCGCTTGCGGAAATCCTCCGCTCGGTTGCCGCCGGTGAAGGATATGTGGCGCCGGCGCTTTCCGCCAAGCTCCTGGCAGAGCCGCCGGCATCAGCCAACGAGGACAGCCTCTCCGTCGCCATGCGCGACCTGACGATACGCGAACGCGAGGTCTTGGGTCTCGCGGCCGAAGGCCTGAGCAACAAGGCAATCGCCATCGAGCTCGATCTGCATGAGAAGACGGTCAAGCATCACATGACGCGCATCTTCGCCAAGCTTAACGTGACCAACAGAACCGCCGCGGCAATCGCCTGGAATGAGGCGGCACGGGAAATCTCAGGGCGTACGCTCTCTTCTTAGGCGAAACCAGCAATCCGGCGGGCCGTCCGGAAATGATGGCTCGCAGATCACTCACTTTATCAATGAGCGCAATCTGTCGAGATCGGATTTCGTGGCGGCGCGATTGACGATCGTCCTGCCACTTCGATCGCGCATGACATAACGGCCTCGATCATTCACCTCTTCGGCAATACCGCTGCCGTGCCTCACCCGGATGCCACGATTGTCGACATTGACGGCGTCCTTTTGAGAGCGGCTATCCATTGTTCTCGTCTCCGCCGCGGTATCGGCGCTGCGATCGCGATTGCCCCGGCCACCATTACCCTCTCGGCTCTCAGCCCCACCGCTCCTGCCGGAATTACCGGAATTGCCGCCGCCTTCACGGCCGCTTCCGCCTCCTCCGTTTCCACCACCCTGTCCGCCATTACGTGCCATCGCGGACTTCGCGCCAAACGACACAACACCCGGGAGAAAGGCAAGCATCAGGCCTGAAATGATCTGTCGGCGGGAGCGAATGGCAACCTCCATCGGACAAGCGTCAGTAACTGCACCCTACTAGCATTCAACATTTGAGCCCAGCCATAGTTCCGCCATGAGACCTTTGCGAATGCCCGAATTGGACCATGGTCCAACCATGTTTACAGATATCGCGTTTCAATCAACTGCATTCCCGCCCCCGCCCCGCTCCTTTTCAAAAAGCGACCATGCCGCAATGAAGAGCGCTGCAATCAGCGGGCCGATGACAAAACCGTTGACGCCGAAAAGAGAAATCCCGCCAACGGTTGAGATCAGCACGACATAGTCCGGAAGCTTCGTTTCCTTGCCGACAAGCGGCGGCCGAAGGATATTGTCGATGAGACCGATCACGAACACACCGACTGCAACGATGACAGCAGCCTTCAAAACCTCGCCCGTGACGGCAAGATAGATCGCCGTCGGCACCCAGACGAGAGCAGCGCCCACTGCAGGCACCAGCGACAAGATGACCATCAGGACGCCCCAGAGGAGTGCCGGCTGCACGCCCAGCAACCAAAAGGTAACGCCTCCGATGACACCTTGAATGATGGCGATGATGATATTGCCACGAACCGTTGCCCGCACGACCGAGGCAAATTTTGCCATGAACTGCGTCGTGTGCTCATCGCTTAGAGGCGCCGCACTTCGGATTGCGGCCGCCAGCGAGCGTCCATCACGAAACAGGAAGAAAAGCAGATAGAGCATCAGACCAAAGGCAATGAAAAACTCTGCGGTGCTCTGGCCAAAATTCAATGCCCGCCCTGCAAAGAAGCTTCCGCCTTGCATCAGCGAAGACGAAAAGCGATCGCGAAGGGCGGCGAAGCCTCCAGTCTCGATGGTCTGCAGCCAGTCCTGCATGAAGGCGGGAAGAGCCGTCACGACCTCGTTGAGCATCCGGTTGAGATCGATCTGTCCGCTCGAGACCCTCTGATAGAGACCGGTTCCCTCCTGAATGAGCGAAGCCAGGATGGCCAGACCCGGCAGGATCACGAGGCAGAGGCAGATCAGCACGGAGAGAACGGCGGCACTATTACGCCGCCCGCCAAGCGCTTCTTCCAACTTGGCATAGAGCGGGAAAAAGATGATAGCGAAGACCACCGCCCAGAAAACCGCGGAATAGAACGGTATGAGGATTGCGATGAATGCCAGCGTCACAAGGATAAGCAGAATATAAAAGCTGACACGCTGAACCACGAATATCCCATCCTGCGTCTGAACGTTTTTCCGCAGACAGAGATAACGCGTAAAACCGATCCGTCTACAGATCTTACCCTGCAGACGGATCGCTCACATGTCTTTTACATTTCTACAGCCGCAACGGTTGCGGCCATCATCATGCCTGAGTGTAGGCTGTCTTCACCACGGTGAAGAATTCGGCCGCATATTTGCCCTGCTCGCGCGGGCCGAAAGACGAGGCCTTGCGCCCGCCGAAAGGCACGTGAAAATCGACACCCGCCGTTGGCAGGTTGACCATCACCATGCCGGCTTCCGAGTTGCGCTTGAAATGCGTCGCGTATTTCAGGCTCGTCGTCGCAATACCGGCGGAGAGGCCGAAAGGCGTGTCATTGGCCATGGCCAGCGCCTCGTCATAATCCTTGACGCGAATGAGGCTGACGACCGGGCCGAAGATTTCCTCACGGCTGATGCGCATCTGGTTGGTCGCTTCGGTAAATAGCGTCGGCTGCAGGAAAAAACCGGGCGTATCACGCTCCAGACGCTCGCCGCCGAACGCGAGCTTGGCACCTTCCTTGACGCCGATCTCGATATAGTCAGTGTCCTGCTTCAACTGACGCACGTCGACAACCGGGCCGACATGGGTTTCGGGCCTCAGCGCATGGCCCACCTGAATGCCCTTCATCCGTTCGGTCAGCGCCTCGACGAACTTGTCATGGATGCCTTCGGTGACGATCAGGCGGGAAGACGCCGTGCAGCGCTGGCCGGTAGAGAAGAAGCCGGAGTTTGCCGCAGCTTCCACGGCGACTCCAAGATCGGCATCATCGAGAACGATCATCGGGTTCTTGCCGCCCATTTCCAGCTGGAACTTGCGGTTATGCTCGATCGAGGCCGCCGCCACACGCTTGCCCGTGCCTGTAGAGCCGGTGAAAGTGATGCCGGCAATGTCCGGGCTGTCGAGCATCGTCTGGCCGACAACCGAACCCGGTCCCATCACCAGATTGAGCACGCCCTTGGGAAGGCCGGCGCGGTGCAGGATATCGACGATCGCCCAGGAGCAGCCGGGCACGAGTTCCGCCGGCTTGAATACCACCGTGTTGCCGTAGCAGAGCGCCGGCGCAATCTTCCAGGCCGGAATGGCGATCGGAAAATTCCACGGGGTGATGATGCCGATGACGCCGAGCGGTTCGCGTGTGATCTCGACACCGATACCGGGCCTTGCCGACGGCAGGACTTCGCCCGCCAGCCTCAGCGTCTCACCGGCAAAGAAATCGAAGATCTGCGCCGCACGCGTGACTTCGCCGATCCCCTCAGCCAGCGTCTTGCCTTCCTCGCGGGAGAGAAGTGTGCCGAGTTCCTGCTTGCGCGCAAGGATTTCGTCAGCGGTCTTTTTCAGGATCGCATGACGCTCCAGAATTCCGGACCGAGACCACGCGGGAAAGGCAGCCTTTGCTGCAGCAATCGCCTGGCTGACGTCATCGGCCGTTGCCTGCGCGTAAAGCCCGACAATGTCATTGGTATCGGACGGATTGACGTTTTCCGAGCCCGCGCTGCCGACCCACTCGCCGGCAATAAGATTTTGATGGATGGTCATGCTTTTTCCTTCCCAAGCGGCTTTTCAATCCAGCGGATATGGCCGCAACATATGAATGGAGGGCATCCTTGATGCGATGTTATCAATTGTCGTCGGGATGACCAGCGCCGGCGAATGCCCCGCCCTGGTAGATCACCATAGGGTCGTTCGGATCCTGTTCGCCGGTCGCAGCCTCGACTTCTGCGCGCCACTTTTCCGAACTGTCCTGCGGCTCCCAGCCGAGAAAATCGGCGTTGCTATTGTCCCACCACGTCTGCTGGTTCGCGGATGCGCCATAGACGATCGTGTGCGCCAGTTTCGGGGTGAGGAACGCTCTCTCGCATAAGGAAACGAAATCGCGATAACTCAGCCAGCTTGCCATCATGCGCGGATTGAGCGGCCTGTCGAAGCAGGAGCCGATGCGCAATGACAGCGTCTCCTGCCCGAACTTGTCGTAATACATGCTGGCGACAGCCTCGCCGAAAACCTTGGAAACGCCATAGAGTGAATCCGGACGCGGGTAGACCGTGTTGTCGATCTTTTCATCCTGGCGGTAGTAGCCGACGACGTGGTTGGAACTGGCAAACACGATGCGCGGTTTGCCCTGACGCCGGGCGGCCTCATATAGGTTGTAGAGACCGATAATATTGCCCTGAAGAACAATATCGAAGGACCGCTCGACGGATACTCCGCCAAGATGAATGACGCCGTCCACGCCTTCAAGGAGTCGCAAAACCCCTTGGGCATCAGCTAGATTGCATCTGACGAATGTTTCCTTTGGTCCGAGGTCAAAGACGTCACCAAGGTCTGACAATACGACCTTTTCCGCCAACTGCGACAGCAGCGGGCGGATGTTCTGACCGACACCGCCCGCGGCGCCCGTCAGCAACAATTTCTTCAGCATATATCCTCCCCAGGACAGGCATCACCGACACTTTATCGGCGTTGTCATACATGACGGCCAAATAGATACTACAAGTGGGAGGTATGGCGTCAACAAGTTTATCATTGACGCCTTAAATTCATGCGGGCAGTAGGGCTTGCCACCTACCATAGATCGGCGTGGCGGTTGACGTCCTTGTAGAGGAGGTACCGGAAACAGCCGGGACCACCGGCGTAACAAGCCTGCGGGCAGAATGATCTGAGCCACATATAGTCCCCGGCCTCGACCTCTACCCAATCCTGGTTGAGGCGATAGACCGCCTTGCCTTCGAGAACATAGAGACCGTGTTCCATGATATGGGTTTCCATGAACGGAATGACGGCGCCAGGCTCGAATGTAACGATGTTCAGGTGCATGTCGTATCGAACATCCGACGGATCGATGAAACGCGTCGTCGCCCAGCGGCCCTCGGTATCCGGCATCGGATCCATGACGCATTCGTCCTCATGCGTGAATATCGCCGGCGGCGCCTCCAGACCTTCCACGACCTTGAATGCCTTGCGCACCCAATGAAAGCGGCAGGGCTTGTCGCCTTCACCGTGCAAGGTCCATTTCGAACCGGCAGGAAGATAGGCGAATGATCCCTCGCGCAGACGATGCGAGGCGCCCTCAAGCTCTATAGTCAGATCACCGGTCACCACGAATATGGCTGCCGAGGCCCGGATATCCGGCTCCGGCTTGTTACTGCCGCCACCCGGCAAAACCTCGACGATATATTGCGAGAATGTCTCGGCAAAACCGGACAGCGGACGACTGATGATCCACGCCCGCGTCTTTTCCCAATGCGGTAGAACGCTGGTGACGATGTCGCTCATCACCGTCTTCGGAATGACCGCGTAGGCAGTGGTGAAAACGGCCTTGCTGGAGAGAAGTTGCGTCTGAGGCGGCAGTCCGCCCACCGCACTGAAATACTTGCTGTCAGTCATGTCTGTTCCCTGATTATGCTGACTACGGTTTAAGCGCACCTCCCCGATTCATCAATCGGCAAACCACCTCCCCTTCGCGCTTGCTAAGAGGTTGCCAGGTCCGAAACAGCATCTCAGGCGGGCTGAACAAGATTGGCCATAAGCCGGAAGGCGCCCGGAACGAGGCGATCCATCTGGTGATGCAAGGTCAGACTGACATGCGTGTGCCTGCCCTTGCCAATCTCGGCGGAAAGCAGCGCGCCTTTCAGTGGTTGTTCATTGACATCATGCATGGAGAGAAGCGGCTCGTAGCACTCGTCCCAGCTCGACGCAAAATAGAGACCGCGCTCCTTGTTCCATCCCTCCCAATCTTCAGGGTGGATGAGGTTCGGGCCGGAGAGCAGCAAATGGTCAGGCGAAAGCACCGTAACTTCGGCGCAGGGGTCGGTAACCCGCCAACGGACGGAAGGAGATCCGATCTGCAGACGACGAATCGGTGTCTCATCAGGATGCCAGCCGTCAGATGGACGATGATACAGCGTAACCAGGTGCCCACCGTTTTCCACGAACTGATGCAGCCGCTGCGTTATCGCTGCCAGATCATTGCGAAGGCCGAAGGCAAATATGCCGACGACGATTGTGGTGAATTGCGAAAGATCTCCCGCAAGACCGACGGCATCGAGGTCGACTACATCAAGCCCCATGCGGGCTAGCCAGAGACCAACCTTGTCGGCGCCACCACCGACATAGGCAATGCGGGCTCCTTCGGGCAGTCGCAAATCCAGCGCCAGTATATTGAGCGCCGCAGGTCGGCGGAATTCCGCCCGGCCGATATGCGGATAAGACATGGCCTCGACCTCGAATGCCGAATGACCGCCAACGCCAACCCCGACACTGGTAAAGCCAGGTGCAATTCTCTCCGGGGCCGTCAGGGTCCAATCTTCGCCAGAAGCCACCATAGCCCAGCCGGCAGGTGAATCAAAACAAAGCGTTGCCGCGTCCCCTGTCAAATCAGCCTTGACCTGCCATCCCCGGCATCGCGTGTCGAGCGGTACAAGCAGGGCATCCGGGCGAAGCTTTATCGCGTGCGCGGCAGAAACGAGAAACGGCTCCTCCAGATCAAACACCCCGGTAACGCTACGCCCCTCTATCTCTGCAGAAGCCCGAACAGAAGCATGACCGTTGCCTCCAAGGCATGACCAATCAGGCAAAAATTGATCGGAAAGCCTGACATTGGCGGATGCGGTCAGCAGAAAAGTTCGCGATGAGCCATATGATGTGTGTTCCGCGCTCACACCGGATGGCAGGACAAGCGAGATATCGACATTGTGTCTGCGAGCCCCTTCCCCCAGTTCCGCGGTCAGCACCGTGCTTCCACCCGGAGCAATGGAAGGGTGACCGACAGACACAAATTCGAATATGGAGGCCGCCTCCAGGATCGCGGCGTCTATCTCGATGCGTTTGCGCTCGATGCGATGGCTGTGCAATGCCAGAAACTCTTCGGAAGCATTCGCGACGACGTTCTCGAGGTGCCCGGCCGCATGTGTCAACATGGAAACGATGGTTTCACGATGTGGGAAAGCCTCGATGGCTGCGGCTATTGCAGTGTCCGCGGAAATGAGCGCCGCCGCGACCTCGTCCGGCAGGTCAGGAAACGCCGCAAGCTGCTCAAGGGAATTTGGCAATCCATCGGAAATGAATCGCTCTTCGCTAGCGGCAATCGAAGTCAGCTTGAGGTGTAGTGGCCAGACTGATTTTGCCTGCATCGGCCAGTCGCCCATGCCCTGCGACGCGTGAAAATAACGTGACCACTCGCCGATCCGGCCATATTCCGCACCGGTAGCCTTATCGCGACTGCAAGCCTCCACAGTAATGGTCGCATCAGGTGGCGGCAGCGCATCGTCATATGTCCCGCCCCCGCCGGACCATGCTGGCAGATAGTATTTGGCGACCCTCCAGGGTTTTAGGCCTTCAGCGAGATGTTCGGGAAACGCAGTCGCATCCGCAGCAAGCACAATGGCGGCCTCGGCTGCGCGGGTCATAGCCCTATGGTGGCCGTGCTGTCCCGGTACGTCGAGAAAAGTCGGAATGACGATATCCGGCCGCTCTTTGCGATAAGCTCGCACAAGGCGCTCGACGATACGCGCCTCACCCCAACGGGCGAAGGTCGCATCCCCGTCCTTGGAAAACCCGAAGTCGTGGATCGTATCGTCAGGACCATGCCCAAGCCAGGCGACATCCGCATCAATGATCCGCGCCGCCTCCTCCATCTCGCGCGAGCGCAGGACGCCGAGAGCACCATGTCGCTCCGGTCCGAGTGCATTCTGCCCTCCCTCGCCACGCGTCGAGCAGGCAACGATCACCCGCATGCCATGTTCGAGTCGCAAAAAGGCGAGCAGGCCGTTCTGCTCATCGTCAGGATGGGCGCCGGTATTCATCACCGTGACAGTCGATTTCAACCGGGAAAGCTTGCGGTGGAGCCGGACCAGAGCGGGAGCGGCCATCTGTTTTTCGATACGTTCGCGCGCGCTCAGCATTGGGCTATCACCTCATTATATGTTCAGGCTGAAATCGTGTTTCCGGGCGAAATCTCGAGTTTCGGTGTGACGATGTCGAACAGGGGAATGGCTGCGGCGCCGAGAGCCGCGGTCAATTGCCCGGTCTTTCCGCGCATGACGCGCGGCAGTTCGCGCTGCCTGCGGCTGGCAACGGATGTCGGAAGCGACCCCATGCGAACCACGATCCCGTCGATGATCGCATCCGGCAAAGCGCCCCCCAGAATGACGGTCTGCGGGTCGAGAATGTTTTCCAGCATGGCAACCATCGGACCGAGATAGGTGGCTGCATCCTCTATCCATGCCATGAGGGTCGGATTGTCTTGTGCGTGCAGTCGCTCAAGGTCGGAGAATTCGCTATCGGCGATCCCGACCGCAGCCAGCTGCTGCTTGAGCACATAGACCGAGGCATAGGCTTCGAGACAACCACACTGGCCGCAGGACGGGCACAGCCGCCCTTTCGGCACAACGGTCACGTGACCGATTTCTCCGGCATTGCCAAAGGCGCCGCGATAAGGCGCACCGTCCTGGATGATGCCAAGACCGAGGCCGACACCAAAATAGATCATGCAGAAATTGGAAATCGAGAGACCGGATCCAAACAGCCGTTCGCCGACTGCTGCAGCCGTCGCATCATTCTCCACCACAACGGCATGGCCGCAAGCTTGGCTAAGCGCCTCAGCGGCATCGACACCTGCCCAACCTGAAAGCGTGGTCGGCCCGACGGAAGTCATGCCGTCGATCTCGAAGGGACCAGGCATGACCGCACCGACACCAAGTAATTTGCTGCCAAGCGATCCTGCCAACCCAGAGAACTCTCGCGAGAAGGCAGATATGATGGAGCCGGGCGTCGTATCCTTGAGTGGCGCAATTCGCTGTCCGCGGAGCCGGCCGGCAAAATCGAGCGCGACCGTTACCATATGGTCTGCCGCGATCTCCACACCAATCGTAACACCACCCTCCGGATTGACCGCGAACTGGATTGGCGGCTGACCTCGACCAGAACGCAACCGGCCGGTTTCCATCAGAAGGCCCTCGCCCATCAGCTCATCGACTATGTTGGCGACAGCCTGCGGCGTCAGTTGCGTAAGTTTGGCGATGTGAGCACGACCAAGCGAGCCGTGACGACGCACAATATCAAGCACCACCCGGCGATTGTGATCGCGGCTTCGCTCGGGATTTTTCCCGATGGCCACTGGATGAGCGCCGATCGTGTGAATCGTCATTTCTGCAACCTCTTCCGCTTTCAAACCACAGGATCCCGGCCGACGCCACCACAAATACAATAACTCAAGTAAATTATCTTATTGACAAACCCAGCCGCTCAGGGAAGCTTTACGGCAGCCGGGGCAGTCCCCGCGATACAGCATGACCTGTTGGATCCGTCCGCACAGATGACAACGCATCGGCCGTAACGCGGCCGAATGCAGGGAACAATCAAACCCCGAAAACCGGAAGAACCGGTGGGGTAAATGGAGGCTCACATGCGCAAGTCAGTTCTGCTGGCCGGGCTCGTTGCCGGATTCAGCACTTTCGCGTTCAACGCGGCACAGGCAGTGGAAATCGAATACTGGCAGTATGTTTTCGAGACACGCGTAAAGGCGATGGATCAACTCATCGCCGACTTCCAGACGAAAAATCCGGATATCACCGTCAAGCAGGTCACCTTTCCCTATGCCGACTACCAGACGCGCGTGATCGCCGCCAACATGGCCGGCAATGGCCCGGATGTGATGCAGCTTTTCTATGGCTGGCTCGACAAGTTCGTGGCCGGCGGCATTCTTCAGCCCCTGCCGACAGATACGTTCCCGCATGACAAGATCGAGAAGGATTTCTTCCCGATCGTCAGCGCGATGAAGCGCGACGACAACTATTACGGCCTGCCGACAGCGGTCCGTTCGCTTGCCCTATTCTACAACAAGAAGCTCTTTACCGAAGCAGGCCTTGATCCAAACAAGCCGCCGCAAACGGTAGATGAATTTGTTGCCGCGGCCGAAAAGATCGCCAAGCACGATGCAGCCGGCAACGTCACCACAGCAGGCTCGACACTGGACATGGCCGGCCAGGATCACCAGTGGTGGCGCGAAGTGCTGGTCCGTCAGTTCGGTGGAGAACCTTATACCGACAACGATACAAAGGTCGCCTACAACAGCGATGCAGGTGTTCAGGCGCTGAAATTCTACACCAGCTTGCAAACGGAAAAGAAGATCGGCGCGGCTGGCTTTATGGACGAGGGGCAGGCCGCGTTCCGAGCCGGCAAGGCCGGTATGACGATCGACGGCACCTTCCGTCTTGGCGCCTTCTCGACGATCAAGGATTTCGAGTGGGGCGTGACCGAACTGCCGGCCAACAAGGACGGTTTGCGTTCCAACTATGCCAGCTATTTCGCCAATGGCATCGGCGCCAAGACGAGCGGGGAAGAGCTGGAAGCCTCGAAGAAATTCCTCACCTATCTCACCTCGCCGGAAGCGATGGCCATCTGGCTAAAGGTTGTCGGCGAACTGCCGGCCCTGCGCTCGGCGGCCTTGACGGACGCCAACCTCAAGGACCCGATCTACGGACCGTTCCTGAAGGGGCTGGATTACGCTCATACGACGATGTTCAAGGATGAGCTAGGCCAACGCCAGAACGCCATCGACATGGTCAACCGCGTTCTCCTCGAAGGGCAATCGCCCGAGGATTCTCTCAAGCAGGCGGCAGAAGCCGAGCAGGAAATGATCGACGCGGCAATGCCATAAGCGCCGATCAGAGAAAGCGGAGTTGATGATGGATACGGACAATCTGCAGGGGGCGGCGAGCGGCCGCCCCGGCGGGACTGCGGCGGCCATGCCGGCAGACCGCCTCTCGATGCGCACCAAAAGGCTGCTCTGGGTATGGGGATTTCTGGCAATCCCTGTCCTGTTCTACGCCGTCATCCGCTTTTATCCGACATTTCAGGCTTTTTACCTGTCGATGACCAACTGGGATCTGGTGCGGCCGGCAAAATTTGTTGGCTTTGCCAACTACGTCAAGCTGTTCAAGGATCCGCAATTCTGGAAGGTGTTTCGCAACACCTTCACCTATCTCATCATCGGCACGCCACTCAGTCTGCTGATCGCGTTCACGGTCGCGTTCTTCCTCGACCGGGTGCGGTTCATGCACAATTTCATCCGGGCTTTGTATTTCCTGCCTTACCTGACCACCGCCGCGGCCATGGCCTGGGTATGGCGCTGGTTCTACCAGCCTCCACCGATCGGCGTGATCAACGACGTCCTGGCTCTGATCGGCATTCCGCAACAGCCCTTCATCCGATCGACCGACCAGGCGCTGTTCTCCATCATGGTCACGGCGATCTGGGCCGGGCTCGGTTTCCAGGTCATCATCTTCATGGCCGGACTGCGCGCCATTCCGACAACCTTCTACGAAGCAGCCCGGATCGATGGCCTCGGAGAATGGGCGATCCTGCGTAAGATCACCCTGCCGCTTCTGAAACCCACCACCGTTTTCCTCGTGGTCTTTTCCTCGATCGCGTTCCTGCGGATTTTCGATCAGGTCTACAACATGACCACGAACGATCCCGGCGGTCCGCTCGGCTCGACCAAACCGCTGGTGCTGATGATCTACCAGACTGCCTTCGGTTCCTACGCCATGGGTTATGCGGCTGCACAAACGGTCGTGCTCTTCACCATCCTGCTGATCGTGTCGCTTCTGCAGCTCTGGATTCTGAGGGAAAAGAAATGACCGACACGCCAGCACTTTCCCACGCCAATATCCGCCCAGGACGGATCATCATCTGGACGCTGCTCTTCATTGGCGGGCTGATCATGATCTCGCCGCTCCTGTTCATGTTTTCGACCTCGCTCAAAACCGCCGATCAGGTCTATGATCTTCGTCTGATCCCGGCAGCACCGACACTGGCCAACTACATCTCGGTTCTGGCCGATGGCCGGTTCATGCGGTGGTTCCTCAATTCCATGTTTGTGGCTGTCACCGTCACCATTTCCAACTGCTTCTTCGACAGTCTTGTCGGCTACACGCTTGCAAAATTCGAGTTTCGTGGCCGTTATTTCGTCTTCATCGCTATTCTTTCGACGTTGATGATCCCAACCGAGATGCTGGTGATCCCGTGGTACCTGATGTCCAGCCAGCTCGGCTGGCTGGACAGCTACTGGGGCATCATGTTTCCCGGCATGATGACCGCCTTCGGCACCTTCCTGATGAAGCAGTTCTTCGAGACCGTTCCCAATGATTTCATCGAGGCTGCGCGCGTCGACGGCCTCAATGAATTCCAGATCTGGTGGAAAGTGGCGATGCCTCTGGTGACGCCGGCACTCTCCGCACTTGCCATCTTCACCTTCCTCGGCAACTGGACCGCCTTCTTCTGGCCGTTGATCGTCACCACCAGCAAGGAACTCTATACTCTGCCGGTCGGCCTCTCGAGCTTCGCCGTCGAACAGTCCATCCAGTGGGAAATGATCATGACGGGTGCTGCGATCGCCACCCTTCCCACCCTCATCGTCTTCCTCGTCCTGCAGCGCTACATCGTCCGCGGTGTGATGCTCGCCGGCCTGAAAGGATAAAGCCATGGCGGACAAAGACCCGCGCCTTTCCGACACCAGCAAGTTTCCCGATCCGGTCTACAAGGAAACGGTACTGCGTCCGCTCTTCGATGGCGCCCGGAACCATCATGTCGACGGCTTTCGTCGCATCGATCGCGCCCATCTGGTGATGCTTGCCGAAACCGGCATCCTTGATCGGGCAATCACAGCGAAGATCGCTGAAGCCCTTGTTGCAATAGACAAAGAGGTCGACCCGGCGGAGCTGGTCTATACCGGCGAAGTCGAAGACTTCTTCTTCCTGATCGAGAAGGAGCTTAAAGCGCGCATCGGCGTCGATATCGCCGGTCGCCTGCATACTGCCCGCTCGCGCAACGATATCGACCACACGCTCTTCAAAATCGGCCTGAAAGAGAAGATCGACGTGCTGATGTCGAAGGCACGGACACTTCTTGCCGCGATGATCGATGCGGCGGACCGGCAGAAATCGACACTTATCGTTGCCTATACCCACGGCCAGCCGGCGCAGCCGACGACGTTCGGACACTATCTTTCCGCCACAATCGAGGTGCTGATCCGCGATATCGAGCGATTCTCAGACGCACGGCGCATTGTCGATCTGTCGCCCATGGGTGCTGCCGCAATCACCACCTCGGGCTTTCCGATCGACCGGGCGCGGGTAGCGCAACTGCTCGGCTTTTCCGCACCCTTGCGCAACTCCTATTCCTGCATCGCGGCGGTGGACTACACGACATCGACCTATTCGGCGATCGAGCTGATGTTCCTGCATCTGGGACGTGTCATCCAGGATTTCCAGTTCTGGACGAGCTTCGAGGTCGGCCAGATCTACGTGCCGAATTCGCTGGTGCAGATCTCCTCAATCATGCCGCAGAAGCGCAATCCGGTCCCGATCGAGCATCTGCGGCATCTTGCGAGCCAGACCTTCGGTCGTGCGCGGACGGTCCTGGACGTGATGCACAACACGCCGTTCACCGACATGAACGACAGCGAAGGTGAAACCCAGGGCATGGGCTACGAGGCCTTCGCCTCCGCTGCCCGCGTGCTCGACCTTCTGGCCGCATTGATCGCCCAGATCAGCATCGATCCGGAGCGGGTGGACCAGAACATCCGCCGCTCCTGCATTACCATCACCGAGCTTGCCGATTCCCTGGTACGCATCGAGGGTCTGTCCTTCCGTGAGGCACACGAAATCGCCGCAGCCACGGCCAAAAGCGTCGTCGCGGCGAAGGGCAGTCTGGCGGATGATGGCTACGCTCCGTTCACGGCAGCCTTCGAACATTCGACTGGCCGTAAGCCATCCCTCTCCCCCGGTAAATTCGAAGAGATCGTCTCGCCAGAGCATTTCGTTGCTGTGCGCAGCCGCTTCGGCGGCCCGGCGCCCGAGCCGATGCAGGCAGCGCTTGCCGCCTATCACGAGCGCCTGTCGTCCTTCGAGACCGAGGCGAAACAGATCGAGCGTGATGAGGCCGCCGCCGCCGCCGAACTTGAAGAGAAATTCGCCGCTCTGATGGGAGACCGCTGATGTCGACGATTGAACTGACAAAACTGATCAAGCGCTACGGCAAGGTCGAAGCAGTCAAGGGCATAGACTTGGCGATCGCCGATGGCGAATTCGTCGTTTTCGTCGGGCCGTCCGGCTGCGGCAAGTCGACGACGCTCAGAATGATTGCCGGGCTTGAGGAAATCTCCGACGGCACGCTGAAGATCGGCGACGAAGTGGTCAACGAGCGCGAGCCGAAGCAGCGCAACATCGCCATGGTCTTCCAGAATTACGCGATCTATCCGCATATGACGGTGCGCCAGAATATCGGCTTCGGCCTTTACACCTCCAAACTCGACAAGGCCGAAAAGAACCGGCGGATCGAAGAGGCTGGGCGTATTCTGGGGCTGGAAGCCCTGCTCGATCGCCGCCCTGCGGCACTTTCAGGCGGCCAGCGCCAGCGCGTCGCTATCGGCCGCGCCATGGTACGCAATCCATCTGCCTTTCTCTTCGATGAGCCGCTTTCCAACCTCGATGCACAGCTCCGCTCGCAGATGCGCATCGAGATCAAGCGCCTGCACCAGCGGCTGAAAACAACCACTGTCTACGTGACCCACGACCAGGTCGAGGCAATGACCATGGCCGACCGGATCGTGGTGATGAGAGACGGACATATCCTGCAGGTCGGCACGCCCACAGAGCTTTACGAGAGCCCGGTCGACGTGTTTACCGCCCGCTTCATCGGCAGTCCGTCGATGAACCTGCTGCCGAGCAGCAAGGGTTCCGCAATGGCCTCAGCCGCAACTGAACGAGACATCCTTTTCGGCGTTCGCCCGCATGACCTTATCGCCCGCGCGACGGCATCGGACGAGAAGACGGACCTTAGATTGACGGGAACGGTTACCGCAGTCGAGCCGCTCGGGCCCGAGACGCTGGTTCATCTGGACATCGATGGCACGGCAGTCATCGCCACGGCAAAGGACAAGTTCATGCCTGCGGTGGGCAGCACCCTCACCTGCACGGCCGCACGCGGTAGCCTTTACCTCTTCGACGCCAAGACAGAGAAACTCCTGAGCCGCTCATGATGACCGATACAGACAAGCGGTCCGCGGTGTTGAGCATCGGGCGGATCTATTGCGACCTCATCTTCACCGGTCTCGAGGAGCTTCCAGTGCTCGGGCGCGAGCTCTTTGCCGACGACATGAGGATAGCAGCCGGTGGTGGCGCCTTCATTTCGGCCGCCCATCTCGCTAATGCCGGACGTAAGGCCGCGCTCGTGGCGAGGCTTGGAACCGACGCGCTTTCTTCCGATGCAGGCAGACAAATCCAGGCAAGTGGTGTGGATCTCCGTTTTGTCGAACATTCCGCTGACGCGGGTCCACAGGTGACGGTGGCAGCTGTCATTGACGAGGAACGGGCGTTTCTAACCCGTCGGGCGGGCACCGCCATGCCTTCAACACTGGATGAAGCCCTGAACTGGCCTGAAGCGAAGCACCTGCACATCGCCGAATACGCAACGCTGCATGAAATCCCTGCACTTGTCCGTTTGGCAAAAGACAGGGGGCTCAGCGTCTCGCTCGATCCGAGCTGGGACGCTGCGCTGATCTATAACAAGGGCCTGCTTCAGGCCTGCACCGGTGTCGATCTTTTTCTGCCCAACCTCGAAGAGGCGGAAGCCATCACGGGCTCGGCCTCTCCGGAAAAAGCGATGCTCATGCTCTCCGCCACTTTTCCACACGTCGCCCTGAAGGGTGGCGCGCAAGGGGCATGGAGCATGTCGGACGGCGTGATACTTCATGCCGAAGCCGAAGCGGTACCTGTGGTGGACACAACCGGCGCCGGCGATGCATTCAACGCCGGGTTTCTCCATGCATGGCTGGACGGCAAACCTCATCTCGCCTGCCTGACAGCCGGCATCCAATCGGGGAGCCTTGCAGTGCAATCGGCAGGCGGCTTCGACATGTCGCTCGGGGAGCCGTAGCGACGAAGTGCGCATCGTAGCCATCCCAGGCGCATGCTACAAAGTTACTGTTGAAGAGGCATGCTACAGGAGGAAAAAATGGGTGTTCGAGTCAAAGATATCATGACGCGGAACGTGGTCACGGTCTCGCCGGATGCTACGTTGAAAGAGATCGCGGGGCTTCTCGTGAAGCACTCCGTCAGCTCTGTCCCGGTCTGCGACGAAGCCGGACGGGTTGTCGGCATCATCAGCGAGCGTGATCTTCTGCGCCCCTTTGGCAAGACTATCGCCCAGCGCCGGGACTGGTGGATTTCGGCCCTTGCCCAAGGCAATGATCTTGAGCCCCAGTTCGAAACGCTGATCGGTGTCGACCAGCATCGTGCAGCCCTTTTGATGACACACCCGGTGAGGACGACAGAAGAAGAGACCGAACTCGCCGAGCTCGCCGAAATAATGTCGCAGCATGATATCAAACGCCTACCGGTCCTTCGTGACGAACGCCTCGTCGGCATTGTAAGCCGCGCAGACGTGGTCAGAGCGATTGCAGGTCTTGATGCTGTGTAAGCGAGCGATATTCAGCAGTCATTTTGGCGGACGGTCTGCCGAACCGCTCAGCGAAACGCACGCAGCCGCTTGATCTCATCGACCAGACGCTGCGGATGATAAGGTTGATCCAGCGGTCCCTGTTCGCAGAGATCGCCGGCGACCTGCGCAGTTTTAACCAGAGATTGCGTTAGAATGATCTCGATATTTAAGTGTCTTGAACGGATATAGGTAGAAAGATCGAAGCCGGTCCCATCCTGCATCTGGGTATCGGAAACAACGACATCGACCTCGTAATGTCCGATCGCGATTTTCGCATCGTCAAAACCGGTCGCCTCGATGACGCTATAGCCGCATTCACGCAGATATTTCGCGATAATCGAGCGCTGCAGGGCATCGCTGCTCGCAACCAGGATCGTCTCGACTTCGTCAGCCTGCATTTCGGTCTGCCTCCATCAGCTTAATCAGAGTTTCACCCACATTCCAAAGTGGCTTTACCACCATGAGTTCAAACAAATGCGGGTCTATCGGCCGATCGCCACGATCTTCCGACATGATCACTATTTTCATTTCAGAGTGTGCTGATCGCACATAACGCGCCAAATCCAGCCCGTCTGCCTGTCCCGGCATATCGATGTCGGTCACAAGAAGATCAAAGGTCACTCTGTAGCGCAGCAGTTCCATAGCCTCGTCAGCGGAAGATACTTCCACGACTTCCCAGCCCAGCCGCCGCATGCTGTCGGCGGCATCAAGGCGAAGGAGAAATTCATCTTCGGCAATGAGAACGCGTGTAACATCTTTCACCGCCCCCACTGACCCGGAAAAAAATGCAGGTAACATTCCGCCTAGCCCTCACGTTCAGGTATCAGAATTCCCGAAACCATCTTTGGTTCCTAAACTTCGCGACCGCGACTATCGCGGGAATGACGTTGCCCCTGCAGTGAGCCGGGACGTGGATCAGTAGGGCACGATCATCGGCCGCCCGGTTAACGGATCCGGCATGACCAAAGCTTTCAGCCCGAAAGCAGCTTGCAGATTGTCCGGCGTGATGACCTCTTCCGGAGTGCCTTCCGCCACCAATCCATTCCCACCGAAAAGAACAAGATGGTCGGAAAAACGCACGGCCAGATTAAGATCATGGAGCACGGTGACAACGGTCGTTCCATGATCGCGATTACGTTTTTGCAACAGGGAAAGGACTTCCAGCTGATGCGTAAGGTCAAGCCAGGTCGTTGGCTCGTCGAGCAGGAGATAAGGCGTGTTCTGTGCCAGCACGAGCGCGATCCATGCCCGTTGGCGCTGACCGCCGGACAATTCGTCGATAGGCCGCTCGGCCAGATCGCTCAGCCCGACCTGTTCCAGTGCCTGCGCGCAGATCGCGGCGTCCTCCTCGCTCCATGGCGCAAGCAGCCCGCGCCAGGGCGTGCGGCCGCGTCTGACAAGATCCGAGACGGTAATACCTTCCGGCGCCTTGGGCGATTGTGGCAGGATGGACAGACGGCGCGCCAGTGTACGTGTATCGATCTTGCCGATATCGTCTCCTGAAAGACGCACATGACCGGAAGCCGGAGCAATAAGCCGCGCGAGGGCCTTGAGAAAGGTCGACTTGCCGCAACCGTTGGGTCCGAGGATGGACGTCACCCGCTGATCGGGCACCGCAATCGAAAGCTCACGGATCACCACACGCTCGCGATAACCAAGGGTGAGGGATGTGGTGGTCAGCCCGTTTCCGGTCATAGTTCTCCTGCCTCCACTTCTTTCCAGAGGAGCCACAGCAGATATGGCGCCCCCATTATTCCGGTCATGACGCCGACGGGCAATTGCAGTCCGGGAATTGCCGAACGTGAGATGACCTCCGCAAGAACCGTGATCGTGGCCCCCGCGATGGCTGCAGCCGTGAGGCGCGAAGCCGGATGTCTGACACCGGCAATCCGCATGCCGAGCGGTCCGGCCATCATCGCGACGAATGGCACAGGCCCCGCAACTGCGACACCAACAGCAGCAAGCAGAACGCCAGTGCAGATGAGCCCGTATCGGGCTCTCTCGACATGCGCACCAAGACCTGCGGCGAGTTCATCGCCAAGCTCAAGAAGCGCCATGGCCCGAACCTGCAATGCGAGCACCACAAAGAGCAGCGCCCCCAGCCCGAATACCTGCAGGACATGACCCCAATTGCGTGCCGTCAGAGAACCGGCGAGCCAACGCTGTGCATCAGCGGCCTCCTGAGGCGGCATCCGAAGCACCAGGAAACTGCTCATCGCCGACGCAAAGAAACCGATGCCGATACCGACCAGGATCAATGTCAGCGGCGACTGCCTGCCACTTCGGTGAAACGCCAGTCCAGCCACCAGCAGAGCCGCGAGAAGCCCTCCGATTGCAGCAAGGATGGGCAAGGGAATGAGCAGTCCGAAGGCAACACCCGCAACCACGGCACAGCCTGCCCCGGACATGAAGCCCATCACATCCGGGGCTGCCAGTGGATTGCGCAGCAGGATCTGGAAAATCGCTCCCGACGCGCCCAGCACCGCCCCGGCTCCAACGGCTGTCAAAGTGGAGGGTCCGCGCAATACTCTCAGCGTCAGCGAGCCCGGTCCGGTTCCGGTCATCAGCCCGCGCAGAAGCTCGGCCGGTGTTATCATGATCTGTCCGATCGTCAGCGACAGAAGAATAGCAACAGCCAGAAGGCCGCCGAGCAGCAACCATCCTCCCACGATCTTTCTCGCGGAACCTTCGCCACTCATGTCAGTGCTCCGGGTCTAAGGCGGCGTACGACAAAGATGAAAACAGGTGCCCCGACGAGTGCGGTCATAATCCCCACGCGAATTTCTGCAGGCGCAACCACGAGCCGACCGGCTGTGTCTGCGAGCAGCATCATCGATCCTCCAAGAACCGCAGACACGGCAAGCTCATGACGCAGCACGTGTCGCCCGATACGCCTGGCCAATGGAGGCACGACAAGGCCGACAAAGGCAATTGGCCCGGCTACGGCCACCGCAGCTCCAGTCATCAGCATGATTGCCAAAAGCGCGCAAAGCTGCACGGCGCCCGGCTTGGTTCCAAGACCGCGCGCCAGGGAGGAACCGAGGGCAAGCGCTTCGATGCGTGGTGCGATGATCACGGCTATGGCAGCGCCCAGAATAAGCGCGACGACCATCGCTTCGAGCGGACGGGTATTCGCCTGCGCGAGCGAACCGGTAACCCAGAAGCGAAAAATCTCGAGAGCCTCGTTGCGGGAAAGAATGATCGCCGACACGAGAGAAAGCAGCAGCGCGTTGATCGCGACGCCCGCCAGCGTCAAGCGCACGGGACTGCCTGCGCCGCTTCGAGCGCCACCGACAAGGAATACGGCGACAGAGGCAATCGCGGCTCCCGGAAAGGCGAGAGCTGCCATCATGCCGCTGTCGGCATAACCGGTCAGCAGCGCCCCGACAACGACCGCGAATGCGGCACCGGCATTGACACCGAGCAGGCCGGGATCAGCCAGCGGATTGCGTGTTACGGCCTGCATCACCGTGCCCGCCATTCCGAGACCTGCACCGGCGATAAGACCGGCAACAAGGCGAGGCTCACGAACGGAGCGGATCACGGCATGCGTGGGATCGTTGGCGTCGAAAGCAAAAAACGCATTCCAGAGATCGGAAATCCCGGCATCACGAACTCCCACGACCAGCGTCAATGCAATCGCAATGAACGACAGAAGCGCAAGCCCGACAACAGCCTTCAAGGCGCCAGCCCCGCCGCAGTACTTGAGGCAACCGGCGTTTTCGCGTCGCCATCGAGCGCCAGAACTATGTCATCCTTCAAGCCATCGAGAGCATAGGGCAAAGAGAGGATGCTGCCGAAGCTCAACGCCGCGGCCATCACTTCACCGGCAAAGACCTCGCGCCCCTCAATATGAGCACGAAGGCTCTTGCGCAGCGGCAGTGCTTGAATATCGGGCACCTTGTCCGTGGTAGACACCCAGATCAGCAGGTCCGCATCAAGCGGCGACAAATCCTCGGGCGACAGGCGTGCATAGAAACCCTGCGTTTCGGAAAGCGACCGGATTTTCTGCGTCGGCTTGAAACCGAGCTCGGCCAGGAACGTCGCGCGGGTATCGGAACCGATGAAGGCTCCGGTCTCTCCACCAAAATTATAGGCGCATACCGCGGTCATTCCACTCCATTCAGGATGCGCGGCACGCACCGTCTGAAATTTCGAGTCAACCTCCGCAATGCGTTGTTCGGCAAGGTCCGTTTTACCTACGGCCTTGCCAAGCATCCGGGTCAGTTCATCCCAGGTCGTACCATAAGCTGGCCTGCCCTTCGGCTGCATCAGCACGGGCGCGATCTGCGACAGGACATCATATTCGTCCTTAGATATGCCGGCCCCGACAGCAACAATCAGATCGGGCTGCAGGCTAGCCACCACTTCCATCGAGACTTCGCCGGAAATCAGCTGGGGCTTGGCATCACCGAGATGGGATTGCGCCCATGGCCATACACCGTAAGGCTGATTGCCGAACCACTGCCGGATGCCGACAGGCACGACATCAAGCGCCAGAAGCGCATCGTGGACGTTGTATCCCAAGGATACCACCCGTTCCGCCGGCTTCGCCAGAACGGTCTCGCCATAAACATGTTCGAAACGCAGTTCCTCACCGGCAGCAAATGCGGTGCGGGCAGAAGAAAAGAAGGGGGGAAGACCCGCGCTCATGGCAACCGCTCCGGATACGCCTGCGGCCATACGGATCAGGAACTCACGGCGTTTCACCTCGTTGCTGGCGTCCACAGAAACTTCGCCAGAACCGACCCTTCGCATCGCTCTTCCTATCATCATTTGCCGCGACGTGATCATCCCCTTTGGCAGCAACACCAAAATCACATCGCAAAAATAAAGGCATCCCTCGACCGCGCCGAGGAATGCCTGAACTTGAGCCAATTTACCAGGTATATTTCAACGTCGCCAAAACCTTGCGGCGATCGCCATAGAAGGCCGACATGCTGGAAGTGTCTACGTGTGTGACATATTCCTTGTCGAACAGGTTCGTCGCGTTGATCGAAAGCGTCACGTCGTCCTTCACCTTGTAGCGGATGGCAGCATCGAACAGTGTGCGTGATGCCAATGCGATGGTGTTTGCATCGTCGGCGTAAGTCGGGCCGAGGTAACGCATGCCGAGAGCAAGGCTCAAGTCACCGAGAATACCGTTTCCAGGGATCGTATAGTCAGCCCAGAGAGAGACCATGTTCTTTGGAACGCGCGCCGGTCGCTTTCCGACATTCGCAGCAACAAGATCCTCCTCAATTTCTGCATCCCAATAGGAGTAACCAGCCGTCAAGTTTAGAGTATCAGAAAGAGCGACCTTACCCTCAAGTTCCAGACCGCGGACGTTTATCTTGCCGATCTGATACTGGAAATAAGTTGGCGCGGAGCCATACTGGAGGACATTCTTTTGAGTCAAATCAAATAGCGCAGCCGTAAAGAGCATGTCAGTGCCCAGCGGCTGGTATTTTGCACCAATCTCGTACTGGGTTCCTTCCTGTGCTTTGGCCTCGCCCACCAGCGTAGAACGGCTCGCGCCGATCGGCTGGAAAGATTCCACGTAGCTACCATAGAACGAGAGCTCATCCGTCGCCTTGAATGTCAGTCCCGCCCGTGGGGTGAAGGCTTCGTCAACAGCACTGTCGCTGCCTGAATCAGTATCGGCATGATCGTAACGCCCACCGAGGGTGAGTATCCAACGCTTGTCGAACGTCAACTCCTCCTGAAGATAAATGCTCTTCGTCGCCTGAGTGCCTTCGGTTATTGACGCAGGATAGAATCCGATACTGCCCGCCCCAGAATAGACCGGATCAAATGGATCGATCGCCGGCAGTACGCCATCAAGACGACGCTCCCGAAGCTTGTCATGCTCATAACTTACACCGAGGAGAGTGCGGCTATCAAAGAGACCGAAGCTCGCGTCATATTGTAGCTGGTTATCGATATCGAAGCGCTTGGCTTCTCCATAAACACCGAGCGCGCCGCGATCTGCCGCAGGATCGGCTGAGGTCGCGTAAACGCCTTCATAAGTCAGATCGAGATTGGTGTAGCGGGCATTCTGCCTGAACTCCAAACCATTTCCGAGATTCTGGCGAAAGTCATAACCGATGTTTCGCTCAATCGTGTCCATATTGTCGAAATCCGGTTCACCCAGATAGGTTTCCGAATCGATTTCGTCTCTCAGGCTATAGGGAATGCTGTGAGATGTGCTGCCATTCCGCTTGTTGTAGCTGGTCAGCAGCGTGAAGTCCGTATCAGCAGAAGGACTGAAGGTCAGCGCCGGGGCAATATAAACTCGGTCATCCTGGCTGTACTCAATACCCTGCTTCGCGTCCTGCCACTTGGCGGTCAGACGATAGGACCAGACTCCATCCGGGTCGATCGGACCACCGAAATCGGTACCCGTTTCGATGTGATCCTCGCCGAAGGTCGTGTAGATCTCACCAAACTTGTAGTCTTGCGGTCGCTTGCTGATGGCGTTGACGATGCCGCCGGGCTGCGAGATGCCAAAGAGCGTCGAGTTTGCGCCCTTCAAAACCTCCATCCGCTGCATCCCATACGGCTCCATGCGACTGCCCGTAAAATTGATACTACGTACCGGCAATCCATCGAGGAATGTGCTCTGCCCAGTCGAATAGAACCCGCGGATCAGATAGTGATCATATCGGTTGTCTGATCCATAGACGTCGGTCAACACGCCCGGCGTATAGGAAAGCGCTTCATCGAGCGTCTTCACGCCACGCTCCTCAAGTTCCTTCTCAGTGACGACCGAAACGGCTGCCGCTGAATCGAGGATCGGCGTATCGGTCTTCGAACTGGTGCGCGAGCTTTTTGCAACGATCGTCGAATCGGGCCCGACCGGCGAACCATCGCCCTGCAGGATAATCGGCTTCAACATCGTGCCGGCATCGGTCTCTTCGGCATTCTGAGCAAGAGCTTGCAGCGGCAGAACAATGGCGCAGCTGGACAAAAGCACGAGAAAACGACCGCGATTGCCGGTCTTTTTTGCGAAAGCATTGAAAACGGTAGAGCCAGACATAAAAGTGCTCCTTCAGCGTATGCGAGCAAAATCAGAGGCTTCGCGGCATCAAACGCAAAGCCAAAAATATGATTGATAAAATCAGGAATTATCGGTCACCAGAAAGTGAGTCAATGCGCGAAGACTTACACCGGCAGCGTATCAACAATATCTGCGGCCGATATGCCACAGACTGATCGATCAGCCTTCGCCGGAAGACACGTCCGGCGTTTTCAGATAGCTGACGACCGCATCCGAAATCATCTGCTTGTGGCGCGCCATCAACCCCTCCTCGGAAAGATCGCGCCTGAAAATCGCGCCGAACGTGTAGCGATTGGAGACACGGAAGAAACAGAAGGCGCTGATCAGCATGTGAACATCGATTGCATCCGTGCGGCGCAGGAAAACACCATCGCGCCCACCCCTGTCGATGATTTTTTCCAACATCTCGATGATTGATATGTTCAGATCGAGAAGCGTTTCCGACCTGCGCATATGAGCGGCGCAATTGATGTTCTCGCTGCTGACGAGGCGGATGAAATCGGGATGCGCTTCGTCATAGTCAAATGTTTCGGAAATGAGCACGCGCAATGCATCTTCGGCTGAAAGATCATCAAGCCGAAGATCCGCCTCCAGCGTTCTGATCTGTCTGTAGGAACGTTCCAACACAGCGAGGTAGAGGTCTTCCTTGCCGCCGAAGTAATAATAGATCATCCGCTTGGACGTGCGCGTCTTCTCGGCGATCGCATCGATGCGGCCACCGGCCAAACCATGTGTCGCGAACTCCTCGGTCGCAGCATCGAGAATGTCCGCTTTCGTTCGTTCGGGATCGTTTTTTCGGCGCTGTTGCGGTCTGGCAGACATGGAAACGAAACTCCGGAGCTCCACCGGCCGGAGCGAATTCATACCCGTCTCGTACTCCGCTTGAAACGGTCATTCAACACTGCCCTCTTGCAAGTCCTGCATCATCTGATCTATCAGGGGCAGAACAGGGGTGCTCCGTATTGCCGGGGTTGAGATTCGGTCGTCATGACCGTGGACCCTTAAGCTGATCTGGATAATGCCAGCGGAGCGAGGTGCAAGATGTTTTCCGGCGCGCAGATTTCCCTTTACCCGATGTCCGACGATTTCGTCGACGTCATTCTCGGCGCTTTGTCGGCGCTTGATCCCTATCGGGATCAGTTGAGGATCGAAACCGACGATATTTCGACGCTTCTTGTCGGCACGCCCGATATCGTCATGGCCGCGATGCGCGATCTCTTCGTTGCCGCCGCAAAATCCGGCAAGCATTGCGTCATGCATGCAACGCTGTCGCGCGGCTGCCCCGGCGAGCCGGACGATCCGATCTGCCATGTTCCCGAGATGACCGGGCCGCTCGCCCCGCTGGATGAGCGCAAGGCGCAGGCATTGACTGCCGTCTCCTCCATTCCGCTTGCCGGACAGCCGACGGCCGCGCAATTTTCTCTCTACACACTCGGCATCGGCCAGCACATGGACGAGATCTATGGCTGCATCGATTTCATCAAGTCGTCAGGCGTGTTCGACAAGTCGAAAAACTTCTGCACGAAACTGCGTGGCGATGCCGCTCCGGTTTTTGCAACCGTGGGAGAGGCCTTCGTTCGTTTCGGACCACCGCAGGGCCATGTGACGATTGATCTGACCGTTTCAGCCAACAGCCCGAGCGCCATCTAACGCCCTTACGGACAAGCCGATGTCGTCGAGCACTTCGCCCATGCGCGGACCTATGCTCCGCACCCATGCCTTCCGGGCCTTGCCGGCTCTCGTTGCCGCGAGCTGCCTGCTGTTTGCATGGGAGATCTATTGCCGCTCCTCAGGCATTTCTGAGACGACGCTGCCCGCACCATCCCAGGTGCTTCTTCAGGCATGGCTCAATCGCGAAGCCCTCTGGGCCAATACCGTGCCAACGCTGCGTGCCACCCTGCTGGGCTTCTCGCTATCGCTGGTTCTCGCGTTCCTGCTATCTATGGTGATCGATTTCTCCACCCTAATGCGGCGGGCGCTTTTTCCGATCTTCATCGCCAGCCAGACTTTGCCGCTGGTGGCAATCGCACCGCTGGTCGTACTCTGGTTCGGTTTCGGCCTTTTGCCGAAAATCCTGCTCGTGGCGCTCGTCACCTTCTTTCCGATGCTGGTCGCCCTGGCTGAAGGCTATGCCTCGACCGAAAAAGAAGTCGAGGACCTGCTGGCCTCGATGGGCGCATCCCGCTGGAAGCGCTTCCTGCTTGCCCGCCTGCCCTCAGCGCTCCCCTATTTCTTCGCCGGATTGCGCATCTCGATCACCTATGCCGTCGTCGCGGCCATCTTCGCTGAATATGCGGGAGCGGCGAAAGGCCTCGGCATCTACATGCTCAATGCGAAGAACAATTTCCGGCCGGACCTCGTGCTCGCCGCCGTGCTGGTCAGTTCCCTTCTGACACTGCTTCTGTTCAGCACCACCTGGGCCTTGCAGCGGCTGGCCGCACCGTGGATCGACAGTGGAGCGGAGCGACGCCCATGACCGAACCGCTGCTTAGCCTCGACAAGGTTTCGCTGAGCTACGGTGATATCGATGTGCTGCACGATATCTCGCTGGATGTCATGCCCGGCGAATTCGTCTCGATCCTCGGGCCTTCGGGGGCGGGAAAATCGACCATATTCAAGCTTCTCACCGGCGCGGCGAATGCCGGCAGCGGCGAGATCCGCTTTGCCGGAAAACCGCTTCTTGCCACCGATCGGCCATTCGCCTTCATGCCGCAACGCGATGCACTGATGCCCTGGCGGCGGATCATCGACAACACGACGCTTGGCCTGGAAGTTCAGGGAATGCCGCGAAAAGAGGCGCGAAAGCGTGTCGCTCCATTGTTTGGGGAATTCGGCCTCGGCGGCTTCGAGCAGCATTACCCGCAAGCGCTCTCCGGCGGCATGCGCCAGCGCGCGGCACTGCTGCGCACCGTCGTTCAGGAAAGGCCGGTCCTGCTGCTCGATGAGCCGTTCGGGGCGCTGGATGCGCTCACCCGCAATCAGATGCAGATCTGGCTCGAGGCCATGTGGCTCAGACATCGCTGGACGATCATCCTGATTACCCATGATGTACGGGAGGCCGTGATGCTTTCCGACAGGATCCACCTGCTGTCGCCACGCCCCGCACGCGTTGAACAGACGATCGCGGTTGCCCTGCCGCGCGCCCGTTTCAGCCACCCCACGGCCCGTTCCAAGGCCGCAACCATCGAAACGTCAATACTCGATTTTCTCCTCTCTCCCCAGATCAATGATCAGGAAGGACTCTTGCCATGAGCCAATTACTGCTGAGCCGCCGCGCCACGCTCGCGGCATTCGCCGCCCTCGCCCTGCCGGCGCTGCCTGCCCGGTCCCAGGCCGCGTCAAAAGTTACGGTCGCCCTCGACTGGACCCCGAACACCAATCACATCGGCCTTTTCATCGCCCGCGATAAAGGCTTCTACAAGGACGAGGGTATCAACGTCGAACTCCTCCCCTACACGGACACCTCGGCCGGAACGCTGGTTGCCAATCACGTGGCCGACTTCGGCATTCTCGGCTCGATCGCCCTTCTTACCCAGCGCACGGCGGGTGCCGATCTCGTAGGCGCCTATGCCATCGTGCAGACCGAAACGGGCCGCCTGGTGTTCAAGGGAGGCCGTTCCGACATCACCCGCCCGAAGGATCTCGATGGCAAGACCTATGGCGGTTTCGGCTCCGCCTGGGAAAATGCGCTGATCTCCTCGATCATTCGCCATGACGGCGGCAAAGGGGAATTCGAGACGGTCACGCTCGGCACGTCCGCCTATCAGGCCCTGGAAAACGGCGCGGTCGATTTCACGCTGGAAGTCTATACCTGGGAAGGCGTAAAGGCTGAACTCGAAGGCTTGAAGCAGGGCGCGTTCCGTTATGCCGATTATGGCGTGCCGGACGAGCACACGACCCTGATCTGCTCCAGCCGGAAATTCCTCGCCGAAAATCCGAAAGAAGCGGCTGCCTTCCTTCAGGCGACCCGCAGGGGCTATCAGTTCGCCATAGAAAACCCGGATGAGGCAACCGATCTGCTGATTTCAGCCAACAAGGATGCGTTGACCGACCGCGCCCTGATCCGCGCGTCGCTCAAGGCGCTGATCGACGGCAAATATCTGGAAAGCGCCGAGGGCGTGATCGGCACGATCGATCCTTCGAAATTCGAAGCGATCGGCGCTTACGCATATCAGGCCGGCATCCTCAAGGCCGCCGGCGGCAGGCCTCTCGAAGCGAAACCGGATTTTAAGGGCTATTACGCCAACGACTTTCTGAAATGACACCGAAGTGTCGAGGGTGCCGGCTGACCGGCGCCCTTGATCCACGCCCTTGGCCGCCAGCCTTCCGGCAGCCAGGATATGGCATCAGATGATGCCCCAGGCACGAAACCGCCCTCGTCCCGTCAGCTCTCTCAGATGCAATTCCGAAGCGATCTTCAGCGCGCCTTGCGGCGTCACCGAAAGAGACTTTGCGATCATGCCCGAAGACACCATCGGTCGGGATAAAACGAGGTCGACAAGTTGCGGCAGTTTCGATGACTGACGTCGTCCGGCGATCCGGAGCTGCATCTGCTGCTGCGCCAGCACAAGGCGGTCATGTTCCTTCAAGCCTGTCAGGCTGGCTTCGGTGATCGCCTCGAGAAAGGCCAGAATACGAACCTCCTGCCTGGGACTTATCCTCAGTTCCCGCCCGACCTGTTTCAGTCCCAGATTGAAAGCCGCCAGATGCGCCGTTGTGACACCCTCCTTTCGCAGAAGCGATGCGGCCAGCAACCGACCCAGCCATGGAGCGTGCTGAAGCACTTGCAACCGGTTCCACGCATCCAGTAAAAGCACAGCCCTGAGGACCGGCGGCAGGTTCACGCTCGCATCAACCACATCCTGCCATTCGGCAAGCCGCTCATCCTCGTCCCAATCCGGCTCATAAAGAAGTGCGGCCCGTTCCTTCGGGTAAGTCGGCTCGGATGGCCTCATGACCTGCAAAAGTGCGGCCTCGCTTCGAGCGACGACTGCGTCGATCTCCGCCAGATAGTGCGCCAGCGGATCGTCTTCATCCTGCAGCTCGGCGGATTTGGTTTCGAGCGGGCTCTCGATCGGAATGGCAGGCTGAAGCTCTGCCGCCTTTCCCCGCAATTGGCTGAGCCCTTCCCGGCTCAGAGCCCAACCGGGCTCGTTTTCGATAATGCGCCGTCTGGTGCGCAGGATATCGTAGGCAATCGTCAGCTCATGCGTCGGTGCGCGAATGCCCATCGCCGCATCGTGCAACACCAGATCTTCCAAATGTACAAGCTCGCCATCGATCCAGAGCGACGCGACCGAATCGACGAAATGCGAACGTTCGATCCAACCTTGCCCTACCGTCGATCGAAAGACACGTTCATCAAGACGCGTGATCGCGGCAGTCGCCCGGCAGACCGGCTCCATCAGCCGATGCAACGGCATATCCGCGAAATTGTAGCGCATGCTATTTACCGATCCCAGAATCGTTACGATCATCATAGCGAATGAAGCGTGCTGTAAGAACAATCCTGTCGGCAAACCGGATGCCGGCTGTCTCGCCCGGCCCACACCCGGCCCTTTCACCACTCAGTGATTGAATTGTAACATCGGCCTAACGTGATAGACGTGCGGTTATCAAGGCGTTATCACCTCCATAACCCATGTCACACGAACCGCAATCTGCGGCACGCTCCGAAGGAGGAATACCATGGATATGTCGTCTCCCCGTCTGACCGAGCTTGCCCATGGCGGCGGTTGCGGCTGCAAGCTTGCACCCGCCGTCCTGCAGAAACTGTTGGCAGGCCAGCCGGCCGCGCAGCCTTTCGCACAGCTTCTGGTCGGAAACGAGATGTCCGACGACGCCGCTGTCTGGCAGATCGACGACAATACATGCGTGATCGCCACCACAGACTTCTTCATGCCGATGGTGGACGACCCCTACGATTTTGGCCGCATCGCCGCCACCAACGCCATTTCCGATGTCTATGCCATGGGCGGAAAGCCGATCATGGCGCTTGCGATCCTGGGTATGCCGATCAACAAGCTGGAGCCGGAAAAGATTTCCAGGATCCTCGAGGGTGGCGCATCGATCTGCGCTGAAGCTGGTATCCCGGTTGCGGGCGGTCATTCCATCGACAGCGTCGAGCCGATCTATGGTCTTGCCGTGATCGGCATCTGTCACCCCAGTCAGGTGCGCCGCAATGGCGGAGCAAAGGCCGGCGACAAGCTCATCCTCACCAAGGGCATAGGCATTGGCATCTATTCCTCTGCTATCAAGAAGAATGCTCTCCCGAAAAAAGCTTATGACGAGATGATCGCCTCGACGACACTGCTCAACAAGGTCGGCACAACGCTTGCCGCCGATCCCGACGTTCACGCCATCACCGACGTTACCGGCTTTGGTATTCTCGGCCACGGTCTGGAAATGGCTCGCGCCTCCGGGTTGACCCTGAGGCTCAACCTTGCCGACATCCCGTTTCTGACGAAGGCCGAGGAACTTGCGCAACAGGGCTTTATTACCGGAGCGTCCGTCCGCAACTGGGCGAGCTATGGCGATGCGATTACGCTGCCGGAAGATATGCCGGAATGGCAGAGGATGTTGCTGGCCGATCCGCAGACGTCTGGCGGCCTGCTGGTAGCCGTCGCGGCCGACAAGGCGGATGCGTTGGTAGATCAGGCGCGGGATGCGGGTTATCTCCTGGCGACCATTGTCGGCACGGTAGAAGACGGCGCAGCCGGCATTATCGTCAACCGCTGATCGACTTCATCACATCCGGTCCTCCAATCGGATTATCCAAGGGAACTCGCCTTTGTGCACAAGCGTTGTGGGCAAAGGAAGGAGTTCCCATAATGCCCGTTTTCCGCGCCAGACTTCTGGCCTCTCTCGCCGCCTCCGCCTTGGCGATGGCAAGTATTCCGGCGATAGCCCAAACACCTAATAGCGGCTCTCCGCCTTCGGCCCAAAGCCTTGAAGGCAAGGGCAACTGCAATTCAGCCAATAAGGCAGAAGCGGCAACTGCGCCGGATCGCAGGAGTGCTGATGGGACCGCGCCCGGAAATATAGGTTCGACCGGCTGGACCGGCGGCACAGGCGGCGCCCATATGGGAACCAATCCCCAAGGCGCGCTGCCGGAATCCAGAACATGGCAGCCACCAACTGCGCGCGGTCTTGATCTCGCCATGGCAGTACCCAGCGAGCAGCCCGCGGTTGGTGCTGCAGAGGTCAGACAGGGTTGCTGATTTCGACGGAACTGCTCAAAAAAGCTTGAAAACTACAATTCCTGTTTCACCGACTGCTGCAAAGGCGTAAGTCCAAGCGACATTATATCGCAATTTGAGCCGCGCATTGTACGTACTGAAACCGATGGGTCAGCGTGATGCGCAGTCGACAGGAGTTAGACCCAGTATGTTGAACCGTCGCCGTTTTCTCAGCCAGGCCGCAACAGCCTCTGTTGCCGCGGCTTTCGTTTCCCGCGGCGCCAGCCCGGTTTTCGCTGCCGACAAAGTGGCTGATACCGGCGCATGGCGCACATTCGAGGTAACCACCAAGGTGGACCTCACCGACACGACAGGCCCGGCAAAACTGTGGCTGCCTGTTGCCCAATCGGCTGGCGAATACCAGAAGGCATCTGCGCCGCACTGGATGTCCGATTCGAAGCAGATCGCAATCAAGAAGGATTCCACATCGGGCGCTGATATTCTCTCTGTCGAATGGCAGGCTGACGGAAAGCGAAGCATCGAGTTCACCCAGACGGTCCAGACACGCAATCGCACCGCCGACGGCGTTGCGGTATCACAGGCCGAACTTGATTCCGCTCTCGTCGCCACGCCGAGCGCGCCGATCGACGGCATCGTCAAGGATACGGCGATGAAGATCGTCGGCGCCCGTGAGAAAGACGAGGACAAGGCCCGCGCCATCTATGACTGGGTCGTCGAAAACACCTTCCGCGATGCCAATGTCGCCGGCTGCGGCGTCGGTAATGTGAAGGACATGCTGGAAAGCGGTTATTTCGGCGGGAAATGCGCCGATATCAACAGCCTGTACACGGCGCTTGCCCGGGCCGCCAGCCTTCCTGCCCGTGACGTCTTTGGTGTTCGCGTGGCGACATCGGAACAATTCAAGGCACTCGGCCGCGCCGGCGACATTACCGGTGCACAGCACTGTCGCGCCGAAGTCTATCTTGAAGGCCAGGGTTGGGTTCCGGTCGACCCGGCCGATGTCCGCAAGGTCGTGCTTGAAGAAAAGCTGCCGCTCGACAACGATGCCGTCCAGGCTTTCCGCCAGAAGGCTTTCGGCAACTGGGAAATGAACTGGATTGGTTACAACACAGCCCGTGATATCACCCTGCCGGGCAACGAAATCCGCCAGAATTTCTTCATGTATCCCGCAGCCTTCACATCGCGCGGCGAAGTGGATTGTCTAAGCCCGAAGACATTCGCCTATTCGATTTCCTCCAGGGAAATCACGGTCTGATACCCGTCTCCTGATCGAATAAAGCCGCCTTTCGGGCGGCTTTATATTTGAGGAAGTATGCTGCGATCAGTGTGGTTTGATTTCCTCAATCATCAGCCGAAGCCCATCCTTATTGAAAAACTCGCCATCGCGGATCAGCGACCGGTCCTCTTCCAGCTTACGCCCCAGTGAAGCCAGACGCGCCTTGGCCTCCCGATCTTCGACAAGCCCCTCACGGCCGGCACGGTAGAACACGGCGCCCGACCAATTGACACCAGCGCCCTTGAAAAGATTCGTCATATCGGGCCAGCGCAACTCGTCGCCTACCACATGCAGATAAGCGGAGCGCAGCAGTTCCACCTTGGTTTCCGTGATCGAGACCAGAATGAAGAGCATGGTGAAAGAGCCGGTCTCGGCATAGGTGTCGATCACCCAGTCGTCGAAATCGCTATCGACGGGAGGACTACTCATGACTTTCTCCTGATGGCGGAAGAGAATGGGAGTCGAACCCACCCAAGACAGCCTCGCTGCCCCACCCGGATTTGAAGTCCGGACGCCCCACCGGGGACGATTCTCTTCCATTTTCGGCATCAGGACCGGACAGGCCGAACAGGTCGAGCCGATGCGGGTTGATACGGCGAAGATCACCGCGCCGCAAGGTTACACCATGGCGATCGAAAAACTCGAGGATTTCGATCGCGACCTTTCTACCGTTGTTGACCCGGTCCCGGAAGAATCCGGCAACGAATTCCCCATGTTCCGCCACGGCCGCCAGCTCGCGCACGATCCGCACCATTTCCGCCGTGGTTTCGCGGGTGAAGAAGTGGTCGTGGCGGATTTGGTCTACACGACCGAGCCGGGCACAAAGTTTCAGCACACGCCGTATCTCGCGCTCTTCGACGCCGATCAGTTCGACAAGATCGCGCACGCGCGGCGGGCGGAAACGGTTTTCACCGGTCAGATACGGCAGAATTTCGGAATAGAGTGCTTCTTCCTCCTCCCCCAACTGCGCCACATGGGTGGGCAAGCGTAGAAACGCGCCCTCAAGCACGATATTGCCGATCGCGGCTTCGGCGCGCATGACGGCGAGAAAAGCAGGTGCTGGAAGGCGCGGCGTCATAGCCATGCGCAGCCGCTCACGGCCTTGGCCCTGCAGCTCCGGGTTTTCCGCGTGGAATGTCGTCAACAGTTCGATCAGCTGCGTGGAAAAGGCCGCGCGATAGGCGGCCGACATGGCGTAACCGACACCTCCAGCTTCGACCAACACGATACCGGCTGCGTCCGTCACAGTCGTCAATTGCGGTGGCGACATCGCACGGTCGCGGGCAAATGCGTCGAGATCGACCAGATAGGGCGCGGTATCCAGCAATGCGGCAAGCTGTTCGGCTACAGTCGGCCTGCTCGCGGCCGCCAACTGTTCTAGCCGCCCCGGTGTGCGCCGTTTTCTGGCGGGCGGCCTCAGGTCGATGAGAGGTCCACCACCTATGGTGCGTTGAGCCGAGACATCGCGCAGGATGAAACGATCTCCAACCGCTGCCGCGATCGCACGATCGAGCACAAGCTGCACGCGAGCGGTCGCGCCCGGGGCCACCGGCCCTTCGAGCGGTACTATGCGCACTCCGGTCTCGACGCTTTCATGATGAAAACGCGCCGAAAACCACTGGCCGATCGCCTTGGGCTCGTTCGCCAGCACCGAGAGCTCGGCATCGATCCGGTCAGTCGGAGCGTGCAGGAGAGGGTCGACCACCATGTCGCCGCGATGGATTGCATCCTTGGCGATCGCCTCTCCGGCGAGATTAAGCGCGCAGCGTTGGCCGGCAAACCCGCGCTCAACCTTCTGGTTTTGCGCATGGATGGAGCGGATACGGGCCGACAGGCCCGAAGGCGAAACGGTAACCGCATCGCCGATCGCAACCGAACCGGAAAGAACCGTGCCGGTGACGACGGTGCCGGCACCCGAAAGCGTGAAAGAACGATCGACGGCAAGACGGAAGCGGCCGTCAATCGCGGTCTCGACAGTTGCCCGCTCGGCCTCGGCAAGGATCGACTTCAGCTCCTCGAGACCTTGGCCCGTCAGCGTAGAGACCGGCAGGATATCGATACCACTCAGGCGCGTGGGGGCAAGCAGGGCCTGGATCTCATTTGAAACCGTGGCGGTCCGCTCTTCATCCGCCAGATCAGCCTTGGTCAGCGCAACGATACCACGGTCGATACCGAGCAGGTCCAGAATGGCGAGATGTTCTCGGGTCTGCGGCATGATCCCGTCATCGGCCGCCACCACCAACAGCGCGTAGTCAATTCCACCTGCACCCGCCAGCATGGTGTGGATGAAACGCTCATGGCCGGGCACGTCGATAAAACCGGTGACGGCATCGCCTGAAAACTTGGCATAGGCAAAACCAAGATCAATGGTGATGCCGCGCGCCTTTTCTTCCTTCAGCCGGTCGGCATCGGTACCGGTCAGCGCCTTAACAAGCGCCGTCTTGCCGTGATCAATATGGCCTGCGGTTCCGATGATCATGACTTGCCTCGCGCAGCGATCATCTCCGAGAGCGGCAGTTTCGCGCGGCGTTCAGCTTCCGTCGTCTCGGCCAAAGTGAGGTTTTCGCGAGCCGCGTTCAGAAACGGCTGGGCAAGAGCGCTGCCGCCATTCAGGGCACGAAGCAGCCATGCGAGTGTAGCAACGCGGTCGGCCGGCACTCCTGCACCCATATGGTAGGCAGCTCCCAGCATGGCCTGCGCATCCGCATCATCACCCGCGGCTCCCTTGCGCCACCAGTAGACGGCCTGTGCCGGATCACGGTCGACACCGAGCGCATTGTGGTAGAGCATGCCGAGGCGGGTCATAGAGGCCGCGATGCCGGCTTCGGCTGCCTGTTCGGCCCATGACTTTGCCTCTGCAGGATCGGACGGGATGATCTCGCCTTCGAGCAGAAGCCAGCTCAGCATATCCTGAGCTGGGGCATCTCCCTGTTCCGCGGCAAGGCGATAAAGCTCTGCTGCCCTTGCCGGATCCGCATCAGACCCGATTGCGTCGGAACCCTGCATGTAAAAGGCCGCGCAGTTACGCTGGCCAACAGGATCGCCGGCTTCAGCTGACAATTTCAGCCATTTCAGCGCCAGCGGCCGGTCGGATGCCACACCGAGACCTTCGGCAAAACAGGCCCCGATATTGTTCTGGGCACGGGCATTGCCCGCACGAGCGAGCTGCTCCCAAAGCGCCAACGCCGTTTCGTAATCGCCGGCATTGGCCGCAGCCAGAGCACGTTCCATCTCGATAGAAACCGTATCAGCCGCAGTTTCCGCCGCCTTGCCGCGCAGCCGGTCAAGCCAGCGCATGACCGGTCCCCTCGGAAAGGCTCGCGATGAAGGAATTTTCATCGGTAAGGCAACGCAGATCCAGCACCATGGCGCCATCCTGCAACCGTCCAAGGATCGGCCGCGGCAACGAGCGGAACAGTGATGCCAGTGCTTCCAGCGCACTGCCTGATGCGGCAGTGATCCGCAACCCGGCACTCGGGACAGTATCGACCGGCAGTGCCCCGGAGCCGATCTGGCTCAAGCACGGACAGATCTCGACACCGTAACCTTGTCGCTGCAGCAGCGATGTGACTTTTGGCAACAGACGCTCCGCCTGCGCCCGGATTTCCAGCTGCTTGCGTGACAGCATGCGCAGAGTCGGCAGGCGTTCGCCCAGTCGGTCCGGATCACGATAGAGTTTCAGCGTTGCGGCAAGCGCTGCGATGCGGATCTTGTCGACCCGCAGTGCCCGCTTCAGCGGGTTGCGGTTGATTTCGGCGATCAGGTGCTTGCGGCCGACGATGAAGCCCGCCTGCGGCCCGCCAAGCAGCTTGTCGCCGGAAAACGTCACGAGATCGGCGCCTTCCGCTACAGCCTCGCGCACGGTTGGCTCCTTGGCGAGCCCGTAGCGAGAAAGATCGACCAGCGTGCCGGATCCGAGATCGTTCAGCAGCGCCACCCCCAGATCCCTGGTAATCCTCGCAAGCTCGGCACCCTCGACCTCCGCCGTAAACCCTTCGATCCGGTAGTTGGAAGTGTGAACTTTGAGGATCAGCGCAGTCTCAGGCCCGACCGCCTTGATATAGTCGCGCGGATGCGTGCGGTTGGTCGTGCCGACTTCTACTAGCTCAACGCCAGCGCGCTCCATGATGTCGGGCATTCGGAATGCGCCGCCGATCTCGATCAGCTCACCGCGTGAAACGATCGCCTGACGCCCGGCACCGATCACATTGAGCGAAATCAGCACGGCCGCCGCGTTGTTGTTGACGATCGTAGCGTCCTCGGCGCCGGTCAGTTCACAGAGCAGTTCGCGCAAATGGCTGTCGCGTTCACCGCGCCTGCCGGTATCAAGATCGAATTCGAGCGCCGCGGCATCGCGCATCGCATCGATGGCCGCCGCAATCGCCTCTTCTGCAAGCAGCGCGCGACCGAGATTGGTATGCAGTACCGTGCCTGTGAGGTTGAACAGCGGCCGCAGATTGGACTTTTCCAGATAACCGAGGCGGCTGATGAGCGAGGCGAGCACACCCGCCTCATCGGGAACCTCGGCGCCGGCCTTCACCGCTTCCCGGATATCGACAAGCACGCCCCTCAACTCGTCGGTCACCACGACGCGGCCATGGCGCTCGATCAGAGGCGCAATTGAAGGCAGGTTCATCATCCGGTCGACGGATGGCAGATGGCGAAGATCGGCTAATCCCGGCATCGGCTCAGTATCCGATCAGGAAGGGATTGAAGCCCGCACGGCGATAATCGGTTTCCTTCATCAAAAGGTCGAGGCCGAGGCTTGAAACATCGTCGGCAATCACTTCCAGCGTCGGGTTCTTGTTCTGATAGAGGATCTTGCTCCAGCTGTTACAGCTATCGCAGGTTTCGGCCTTGATCACGGCGTCCTCGCCACCATCGATTTCAACCGCGCGATAGCCAACACCCTTGGTCGAGCCACAGGCGAGGCATTTCACCCGAACTTCGTTCCACATCGTCGCGCAGCAGGAGCAGCAGGCGTAACGCGCTCCTTCCGCCCCATGCACACCGATCACCATCGAGCCGGCAGGTTTTCCACCACAGGAGGGGCAGACACCGACGGATACCGGCACCAGCGCCTTGCCATCAAGCGTGGCGGCAAGGCGTGCCGCATGAACCTGCGTCGCGGCGGCGACATAGAGGTGATGCGCAAGGCTTTCCACCGGCAGGCTGTCAGTGATCACGTTCTCTGCCATCCAGGCAAGCGTATCGTCATCGCCGGAACGAACCGCTTTCAGCGCTTCTGCCGCAGCTGCCGGCATTTCCAGAGCCTGCGCACGATCGAGGAAAAGCCTCACGGTCTTGCGATAATCGTCCGACAGGATCATAGCTGAACGATCGATCGGCGGCATGGCACCTTCGCGAGCACGCGCAACTTGCCCGGCTTCGATCGGCTCTAAAGGCGCCTGCTCGGAAACGAGATCGGCCTGAATGCGCGCGATACCCGCAAGAAATTTGAGATAAGGAGCGAGATTGCTGGTTTCGGCCAACACCTCGAAGCGTGTAGCCCGTTCCTTGAACAAGCGGGCCGGGTTCGGCATCAGAGCAAAAGGCGCCTTGGAAATGCCGCCGATCATAGATGGATCGGGCTGTAGGGATGATACGGACATTCTACCTCGCGGGGCCGACCGGCCACAGCTTCCTGTCACGCATTGTTTCGAAGGCAGACAGCCTCGGAAGAACAGATGCGTCGTTGAAACCTAAAGGGGCGTCGCACGCATGGGCGCGCAACGCCCTTCCTTGTTATTCTGCCGGATCGATCCTGCCGCGTCCAGCCATGTCCTTGAACCACTTGCGATGGTGGCGCCAGGCCCAGCCGCCGGTCACAGTTCCGCGCGTCATGGCGCTGATCGTGCCGCGTGTCCAGATCGCCGCATAGACATGCAGGATGAAGACCAGGATAATGGCAACGGCGGCAAGTGAGTGGACCAGAAGTGCCACACGCTGGGTCGGTATGCTGGTCAGCAAACCAAAATACTGTTCCCAGGCCATGATGCCGGTGGCAATCAGCACGATAATGAGCGCCGCCATGCCCCAGAAAATGAACTTCTGGCCGGCATTGTATTTGCCGAGTTCCGGCAAGCGCTCTTCATGTCCGCCGATCACGTCGCCGATCTGCGAGGCCCATTTCACGTCATCCCGGTTGGGCAGGTTCAGCTTCCACAACTGCGCGAACAGGATGAAGAAGGAGAAGAACAGCACGATGCCGATCCACGGGTGGATCCAGCGCGTCATCTGCCCACCGCCGAAGAGTTCGGTCAGGAAAAACAGCGACGGGTGGAACATGGCAAGACCGGACAACAGCAGCAGGATCAGGCTGATCGCAGTGACCCAGTGATTGATGCGTTTGCCGACGCCGTAGCGAACGACCTCGACCGGCGGGCCACGTCGGATCGTGTCTTCGGCACCCGCCTTGGCAGCTGCGACGTTGGCAGAGGTGTTATCCGCTAGATTGCTCATCAGGCGTCCTCCTCACGCTTGTCGGCGTGATCAACGGCTTCCTGCGCTTCCTGTTCCTCGTGTTTCGACACGCGGTTGGCCTTGGCGAACAGGCCGTGCAGGATCGTGCCTGCCGCAGCAAGCCCCATCACTGCGAGACCGGCATATTTGGTCGCACCCTTCCACGTCTGCACGACGGCGGAAATGGCAGGGTTGTCCGGCAGGTCCGCATAGATATGCGGCTTGTCGTTATGGTGCAGCACATACATGACGTGCGTGCCGCCGACGCCCGGTGGGTCGTATAGACCGGCATTGGCATAACCGCGCGACTTCAGATCTGCGATGCGGCCTTCCGCATGTTTCTTCATGTCTTCCTTGGTGCCGAAGACGATCGCCTGTGTGGGACAGGCCTTGGCACAGGCCGGGCCCTGGCCTACGGCAACGCGGTCGGAACAGAGCGTGCATTTGTAGGCCCGGTGATCCGTCTTCGAGATGCGGGGAATGTTGAAGGGACAGCCCTTCACACAATAACCGCAGCCGATGCAATTCTCATGCACGAAGTCGACAATGCCGTTGGAATACTGCACGATTGCGCCCGGCGACGGGCAGGCCTTCAGACAGCCCGGATCGGCACAGTGCATGCAGCCGTCCTTGCGGATCAGCCATTCCAGATTGTCGGTCTCCGGGTTCACCCATTCGGTAAACCGCATGAGCGTGAACATGTCGGCGGAAAGATCGTGCGGGTTCGTGTAGACCCCGACGTTTTCGCCGATAGCCGGATTGGTGTCGTTCCACTCCACGCATGCCGATTGGCAGGCCTTGCAGCCGATGCATTTCGACACGTCGATAAGCTTTGCAACGGGGGTGAGCTGCCGCTCGGGTTGCGGCAGCTCGGATGTGGCAGAGCGACGTATCAGGTCGCGCTGCGTCAAGTTCGTCTCCATCGGCTGCACCGGCGGATTGCTGACGGCGGTGCGTGGACTGTCCATGGTATTGGCCATCAGACGCTTGCCTCCTTGTCCTTGGGTGCGGTCGAAGGTTCGATATTGACGAGGAACGCCTTCGATTCCGGAGTTTCGATATTGGCGTCACCGACAAACGCCGCGAGCGAATTCGGGCCGAAACCCTTCTTCGCCGAACCGGTAAAGCCCCAGTGGAGCGGAATACCGACGATATGAACCGGCTTTCCGTCGCAGATGAGCGGCCGGATGCGCTTCGTCACTACGGCCTTGGCCTTGATCGAACCACGTTTCGACCACACGCGGACCCAGCCGCCATGTTCGACTTTCTTTTCCGCAGCCAGTTCTTCCGAAATTTCCACGAAGAATTCCGGCTGAAGCGCCGAGTTCACCCGGTTGTGCTTCGTCCAGTAGTGGAAATGTTCGGTCAGACGGTAGGAGGTCGCCGCATAGGGGAACTCCGCCGACGTACCGAGCTGTTCGGCGTCCGACTTGAACACACGGGCAACCGGGTTGCCGCGCATTTTTCGGTTGAAGACGTTCTCGACCGGGCTTTCGAACGGTTCCATGTGTGCCGGGAACGGACCGTCACGCATCATGCCGCGAGCGAACAGACGCGAAACGCCTTCCTGGTTCATTATGAACGGGCCGACATCCTGCGGTTTCGCCGTCGGCGAAATGTCGGGAACGTCATAACCCGTCCACTTGGAACCATCCCATTCGAGCAGCTTGCGGGTCGGATCCCAAGGCTTGCCGTTGATATCCGCGGATGCACGGTTGTAGAGCGTGCGGCGGTTCAGCGGCCAGGCGAAGGTCCAGCCCAGATAGGCGCCGGTATCGTCCGGATCGTGGTTGTCACGACGACCCATATTATTGCCCTGCTCGTTCCAGCAGCCGGAATAGATCCAGCAGCCGGCCATGGTCGAGCCGTCGTCGCGAAGCTGCGAGAAGTTGACCACCTGCTTGCCGGCAGCAACCAGAACCTTGCTCGGATCGGTCGGGTCCATGAGATCGCTCAGCGCGCGGCCGTTGATCTCCTTCGCCAGCTCTTCCGCCGTCGGTTCGTTCTCGTCCTCATAAGCCCAAGACAGGTTGAGGATCGGATCGGGGAAAGCACCGCCTTCCTTGCGATACAGTTCCCGCATGCGCAGGAAGATCTGGGCTATGATCCAGCTGTCGTGCTTGGCTTCGCCCGGAGGCGAGCTTGCCTGCCAGTGCCACTGCAGCCAGCGGCCCGAATTGGTGAGCGATCCGTCTTCCTCGGCAAAGCAGGTCGACGGCAGCTGGAACACTTCGGTGTTGATGGATGCGGTGTCCACGTCGTTGAAGTCGCCGTGGTTTTCCCAGAACCGTGAGGTCTCGGTTTCCAGCGGGTCCATGGTGACCATGAACTTCAGCTTCGACAGAGAAGACGTGATCTTGGCCCGGTTGGGGAAGGCGAGGATCGGGTTGAAACCCTGGCAGATATAGCCGTTGACCTTGCCGCCGTTCATCAGTTCGAACATGCGAAGGACATCGTATGCCGGAACGTCGAGTTTCGGTGTGTAGTTGAACGCCCAGCCATTTTCGGCCGTCGCAGCGTCGCCCCACATGGCCTTCTGGAACGAGACCATGAACTTCTTGTAGTTCTGCCAGTAGCTGGTCTGCCCCGGACGAAGCGGCTTGAACTGGCGCGTCGACATGTAGGTCTCGAAGTCGGTGTCCTTCTCAGTCGGCATCGTCAGATAACCGGTGAGGAGATGGGACATCAGGCCGAGGTCCGTCAGACCCTGGATATTCGAGTGGCCACGAAGCGCGTTCATGCCGCCACCGCGTACACCGATATTGCCAAGGATCAGCTGCAGCATCGCCATGGCGCGGATGTTCTGCGAACCCTTGGAATGCTGGGTCCAGCCGAGCGCATACATCGACGTCATTGTCTTGGTCGGTGTAGAGCATTCCGAGATCATCTCGGCAACCTTCAGGAATTTCTCCTTCGGCGTGCCGCAGACCTGTTCGACCAGTTCCGGCGTGTAAGGGGCGAGATGCTCCTTCAAGAGGTTCCAGACGCAACGGGGATGCTCAAGCGTCGGGTCGGTCACGGCAAAGCCGTCATCGCCCATGACATAATCCCAGGTGGATTTGTCGTAGTCGCGCTTTTCTTCGTCATAGCCGGTAAACAGGCCATCCTTGTAGCCGAAACCGTCTTTCACGATGAACGAGGCGTTGGTGAACGCCTTCATGTATTCCCACTGCACCTTGCCGTTATCGATGCAATATTTCATCACACCATTGAGGAAGGCGATGTCGGAACCCTGGCGGATCGGCGCATAATAATCCGATACGGAGGCCGTACGGGTATAGCGCGGGTCAACGACGATCAGCTTGGCGCCGCGATGGGCCTTTGCTTCCGTCACCCATTTAAATCCACAGGGATGCGCTTCCGCCGCGTTGCCGCCCATGACGACGACGAGGTCGGTATTCTTGATGTCGGTCCAAGCATTCGTCATTGAACCACGGCCAAAAGTTGGGCCCAAACTGGACACCGTGGGGCCGTGTCAGACGCGTGCCTGATTATCGAAACCGACTATACCTATGGACTTGGCGAACTTGAAAGTTGCCCAAGCCGTTTCGTTGGAGGTGGCCGACGCTGCGAGCATGCCCGTCGTCGTCCAGCGATTGACATCCAGTCCCTTCTCGTTCCTGGCGAGAAAGTTGGCGTCGCGGTCGTCCTTCATCAGCCGCGCGATGCGGTCGAGAGCCTCGTCCCAGGACATGCGTTCGAACTTGTCCGAACCGGGCTTGCGATGCATCGGGTAGAGGAGGCGAGTCGGGGACTTTACAAAGTCCTTTAGCGCCGCCCCCTTGGGACAGAGCGTCCCGCGATTGGTGGGGTGGTCGACATCGCCTTCGATGTGCATAACTTCCGCATTGTCACCCTTGCGCACATCACCCTTGGAATAGATGATGATGCCGCAAGCGACGGAACAGTAAGGACAGGTCTGGCGGGTTTCCGTGGTTGTGGCCAGCTTGAATGGCCGCACATGAGCGATTTCGGCAGCTTCAGCTTCGCTAAAACCCAACGCGCCCATGGAAGTCGCCGCAACCCCTGCCCCGGTGAGCTTCAAAAAGCTGCGCCTCGAGAGGTCCATATTCATTGTGAACTTTTCTCCATTCTAATAGAACGAACCAGGTGCGACATTATGCCGGAGCCACCTCATGTCAAGTTAACGGCGACCTGAGTGCCGACATTGTGACGGATTTCGACAAGCAACTTTCCAGCGCACCTCCTTTCGCCTTAACTCGATAAAAAAACGAAGGTTTTTCTACTTTCGGGCATTCGTTAGTTGAATCGTCCTCGACACTTTTGACCGGCGCTCTAGCTTTCCTGCGAACCACTTCATCAAACGCGCCGGCATTGCGGCCGGTTCCAGGAAACCAGGGAAGCTCCGATGTCGCTCACCACTAAGTTTGCGGGCTTTATACTCGCCTTGTCCCTCTCCGCCACGGCGGCATCGGCACAGGTCGTCGTCTCGTCGAAGATCGACACCGAGGGCGGCGTGCTCGGCAACATCATCCTGTCGGTGCTGAAGGCCAACAATATCGACGCGACCGACCGCATCCAGCTCGGTGCGACGCCTGTCCTGCGCAAGGCGATTACGGCCGGCGAGATCGACATCTATCCGGAATATACCGGCAACGGCGCCTTCTTCTTCGAAAAAGCTGATGATCCGGCATGGAAAGATCCGGTACAAGCCTATGAGACGGTGAAGAAGCTCGATCTCGACGCAAACAAGATCGTCTGGCTGACACCCTCACCCGCCAACAATACTTGGGGCATCGCCATCCGTCAGGATGCGGCGGACAAAGACAAGCTCAAGACGCTCTCGGATTTCGGCAAATTCATCGCCGGCGGCGGCAAGGTCGTACTCGCAGCATCGGCCGAATTCGTCAATTCGGCGGCAGCCCTTCCCGCTTTCCAAACGACCTATGGCTTCAAGCTCAAGCCGGAGCAGCTGATCACGCTTTCGGGCGGCGACACGGCAGCAACGATCGCGGCGGCCGCCAACCAGACGAATGGCGCCAATGCGGCCATGGTCTATGGCACGGATGGCGGCATCGCGCCTTCCGGCCTCGTCGTGCTCGATGACGACAAGAAAGTTCAGCCGGTCTATCAACCGGCCCCGATCATCCGTCAGGCAACGCTCGAAAAGAACCCGAAGATCGCCGAGTTGCTGAAGCCCGTCTTCGAGAAACTGGATCTCGTGACCCTTCAAGATTTGAACGGCCGCGTTCAGGTCGGCGGCGAGCCGGCCAAGACCGTCGCCGAGGACTTTTTGAAGAAAAACGGCTTCCTCAAGTAAGTCCCGCATAGCTTTAACACCGAGAGAAAGGGCGGCGGCTTGCTCAGAGGGCTGGAAAAGACGGGCGTGCTGATGGGCGCCCTCATCTTGGTTGCGACCTTTGCGCTCCCCTTCATCGCGGTCAAACCGAACCGCATCCTGCAGGGACAGGGACGCTCGCTGATCGAAGCGCTCCCGTCCGTCTCCGGCATCGCGCTGGCCGCAGCCATGGTGATCGTGGCCGTCTGTCTTCTCATTCGCCTGCCGCCTCTCGCGCGGCTGGCAATCGCGACGGCCGGACTGCTTGCCGCCATTCTGGCTCTCGGAGGAGCGGCGCATGCCGGACTTCCACCAGGCAACACCTATGCCCGGGTATCGCCCGGCTCAGGCTTCTGGCTTCTTCTGTTCAGCCTCTCGCTCGCCCTGGTGGATGTCATCGCCAGGCTCAGGCTCTCGCCGGCTGCGCGACTGGTGCTGCTGGTCATCGCGGCGGCTGTGATCGGCGGCATATTCGCATCCGGCATCCTCGCCGACATCTCAGTGATGAAGGAATATGCCAACCGCTCGGATGCATTCTGGGCCGAGATGTCGCGTCATGCGATGCTGGCGCTCGGCTCCATGCTGGTCGCCTTCCTGATCGGCCTGCCGCTCGGCGTCATCTCCCATCGTATATCATGGCTGCGTGCGGCGGCGCTCAATACGCTCAATATCCTGCAGACCATCCCCTCGATTGCCCTGTTCGGTCTGCTGATCCTGCCGCTTGGCTGGGTGGCAGCGCACATTCCCGGAGCCGCCGCACTCGGCATTTCCGGCATAGGGACAGCACCCGCCTTCGTCGCGCTGGTGCTTTATTCGCTCCTGCCGGTCGTCGCCAACACGGTCGCCGGTCTCGAAAACGTGCCGCGCGAGGCCAATGATGCCGCCCGTGGTGCCGGCATGACCGATCTTCAGCGGCTCGTCTCGATCGAGTTCCCCTTGACCTTCCCGAGCCTGCTTGCAGCAATCCGCATCGTGCTGATCCAGAATATCGGCATGGCGACGATTGCGGCGCTGATCGGCGGCGGCGGCATGGGCGTTTTCGTCTTCCAGGGGCTCGGCCAGTCGGCGATGGACCTCGTCCTGCTCGGCGCATTGCCGACCGTCGCCATGTCCTTCGTCGCCGCCATCCTGCTCGATGCGCTGGTGGATTTCAGCAAAGCACCAGGCAGCGAGGTCCGCTCCACATGATCGATATCCAGTCCGTCACCAAGCGTTATGGCGGCAAGGCCGTGGTTGACGGCGTCTCGTTCGCGGTCCCCGAGGGCACGATTGCCGTGCTGGTTGGCACATCCGGTTCCGGCAAGACGACACTTCTGCGGATGATCAACCAGCTCGTTTCGCAGGACGAGGGCACGATCCTGATCGGCGGGGAAGACACGCGAAACATTCCCGGCCACGAACTGCGGCGGCGGATCGGTTACGCGATCCAGGGCCATGGCCTGTTTCCCCACCGTACTGTCGCCGAAAACATCGCAACCGTGCCGCGCCTGCTCAAATGGGATAAATCGCGGATCGACGCCAGGGTTGCCGAGCTTCTCGACCTCTTCCAGCTCGATCCGGCCGCTTTCGCCGCCCGTTATCCGCATCAGCTTTCCGGCGGCCAGCAGCAACGTGTGGGTGTCGCCCGCGCGCTTGCCGCCAAACCAAAAATCCTGCTGATGGACGAACCATTCGGCGCGCTGGACCCGGTTCTGCGCGGCAAGGCGCAGGACGAGCTTCTGGCGATCCAGAAACGCTTCGGCACGACGATCGTCATCGTCACCCACGATATCAACGAGGCTTTTCATCTCGGCGACACGATAGCGGTGATGGACAAGGGCAGGCTCCTCCAATACGGCCGCCCCATCGATCTCCTGAAGGCACCTGCAACATCCTTTGTCGAAGGACTGGTTGGTACATTCGACCGCCCGTTCCGGCTTCTGTCGCTCGACACCTTGGCTGGAATAATCGAACCAGGAGAGGCCGACGGAGAGCCGATCGAGGAGAACCGAACACGACAGGATGCCCTGGCTGCCCTGATGTGGAGCGGCGCGGATACGCTTCCCGTCGTCTCGGATGACGGCAAGCCGCTCGGTCGCGTACGGTTGCAGACACTTTTGCGCCAGGCGGTCAGGCCGCAATGAGCCTTGTTCGCCTTGCACCCCGCATCATTATTCTCTTCCTACTGGTCGGCTTTCTCGCCTCACCAGAGAGTTTCGACTTCGCCTTCAGGCCATTGGTGCAGACCAATGCGCCGGCAATCTACAATCAGGGCGATCTTGCCGCTCTGACGCTGCTGCATGTGCGCATGGTGTTCTTCGCAACTCTGCTTGCCACGGTGATTGCCGTCGCACTGGCGATCCTCGTCACCCGCCCCTTCGGCGCCGAATTCCTGCCGCTTGCCCGAACCATAGTGAATATCGGCCAGACCTTTCCTCCGGTCGCCGTGCTGGCACTGGCCGTCCCGGCCATGGGCTTCGGCAATGGACCGACGCTGGTCGCGCTGTTTCTCTACGCGCTTCTGCCGATTTTCGAGAACACGATGACGGCGCTGACGACCGTGCCGCGGAACATCATCGATGCCGCCAAAGGCAATGGAATGACACGCTCTCAGATTTTCCGCCAGATAGAACTGCCGCTCAGCCTGCCGATGATCGTCGGCGGCGTCAAGATTTCGACCGTCATCGGTTTCGGCACCGCCACGATTGGCTCCACCGTGGCGGCAAAGACACTCGGTGAAGTCATCATCGCAGGACTGCAGTCGAACAACCTCGCCTTCATCCTGCAGGGCGCGCTTCTCGTCGCCGCCCTTGCAATCCTCGTCTTCGATATTCTGTCGATGTTGGAACGATCGCTGACGAAGTGGAAAGCCGCCTAGACGGCTCTCCGATAGATCTCACTCTTCAGTGGTGCGCGGCTGAACCTGCTGCGGACCGAGGATCTCGCGCTTGCCGACATGGTTCGGCGCGCCGACGAGACCTTCCTTTTCCATCCGCTCAACCAGCGATGCGGCGCGGTTATAGCCGATCGACAGGCGGCGCTGGATGTAGGAGGTCGAGCATTTCTTATCGCGCTGGACGATCTTCACGGCGCGCTCGTAAAGATCGTCGCCATTGTCTTCCGCACCCATCGAGGTCTGGTCGAAGACGGCTGCGTCCTCGTCTTCCTCGACGCCGTCCTCTTCCTCGTCCTCGGTCACGCTGCCGAGATAGGAGGGCTGGCCCTGAGTCTTCAGATGCGCGACGACCTTTTCGACTTCGTAGTCGGAGACGAACGGGCCGTGGACACGGGCAATCCGCCCGCCGCCCTTCATGTGCAGCATGTCGCCTTGGCCGAGAAGATGTTCCGCACCCTGTTCGCCCAGGATCGTACGGCTGTCGATCTTCGATGTCACCTGGAAGGAGATACGGGTCGGGAAGTTCGCCTTGATCGTGCCGGTAATGACGTCGACGGACGGACGCTGGGTCGCCATGATCAGGTGGATGCCCGCGGCACGTGCCATCTGCGCCAGACGCTGGATAGCGCCTTCGATTTCCTTGCCGGCGACCATCATCAGATCGGCCATTTCGTCGACGATGACGACGATATAGGGCAGCGCCGTCAGATCGAGAGCCTGCTCCTCGAAGACCTGCTCACCGGTCGAGCGGTCGAAGCCGACCGGTACGCTGATCATGATCGTCTCGCCCTTGTTGCGGGCTTCGGCGACGCGGGCGTTAAAACCGTCGATATTGCGGACGTTGAGGCGCGACATCTTGCGATAACGCTCTTCCATTTCGCGCACGGCCCATTTCAGCGCCAGAACGGCCTTCTTCGGGTCTGTGACGACTGGCGTCAAAAGATGCGGGATGCCGTCATAGACGGAGAGTTCCAGCATCTTCGGGTCGACCATGATCAACCGGCATTCTTCGGGGCGAAGATGGTAGAGCAACGACAGGATCATCGTGTTGATCGCGACCGACTTGCCCGAACCGGTCGTGCCGGCAACCAGAAGATGGGGCATCTTGGCGAGTTCGGCGATAACCGGCTCACCGCCGATCGTCTTGCCGAGGCAGAGCGGCAGGCGGTAATCCGTGCCGATATAGGAATTGCTCTCGACCAGTTCGCGCAGATAGACGGTCTCGCGTTCGACATTCGGCAATTCGATGCCGATGACATTGCGGCCGGGGATGACGGCAACGCGGGCGGACAGAGCGGACATCGAACGGGCGATATCGTCCGACAGGTTCATGACGCGCGAGGATTTTACGCCCGGAGCAGGCGCAAATTCATAGAGCGTGACCACCGGGCCGGGACGAACGTCGATAATCTCGCCCTTGACGCCGAAATCCTCGAGAATGCTTTCCAGCAGTCCGGCGCTCTGTTCCAGCGCCTCCTGGCTCATCGTCTGCTCTTCGCGCGGTTCGGCGACCTGCAGGAGATCGATATCCGGGAAGGTGTAGTCTTCAGCAAATTGCAGCACACGCGGCTTGCGAACGGCAACCGGCGCGGCGGGCTGAATTTCGACCGGTTCCGCCACCAGCACCGGCTGTTCAACCACCGCTTCGATCGGCGTGGCATAGGCGGCAGCATCGATAAACGGCACAGGCTGCGGCTCCGTGGCGACCTGAGCCGGCGCAACCTGCCTGATCGCAATCTGGCGATAGAGATCGATCGCAGACGGCGCTTCGTGAACGACGGGGACCGTGACAATAGCCGGAACAGGTGCATGAACGGGGGCCGGCGGCACGAACCGGGTAACGGTCGGCTTCAGCGCCGCAGGAGCCGGCTTCGGCGCGACCTGAGGGGCAACCAATGCACGCGGCGAGGCTTTCTGTTCGATATTTTCCGAAGCGCCAAGGCTCATCATCTCCCAGATCAGATGATCCGGGATCGACGTTACGCGGCGTGTGGGCACGCTTTGCGCCTGTGGGATTTCAGGCTCTGCCAGGGCTGGCATAGGAGCAGCCGCGACAGGCTGACGATAGATCGGCTGTTCGACGACCCGCTGCATGGCTGCCTCGATCGGCTGCGAAACGGGAACAGCAGGCGCGGATGGTGCGAATGCCTGGCCGATGCGGCGCTGGAGATTAGTCACTTGGGAACCTGTATTTGCATGATGTGGAGCCGACTGGCCCGCGGGCATGGAGATGGCGATTGGTTGGCGCGCCTGTGCTGGAGCCGCGCTCTCAGCATGACCGGTCTCCTCGACGGTAACGACGTCCTGCTTGGCAGGGCCGCGGCCGGGCGTGCGGGTAAAGCGCACATTGGGCGCCAGTATGAAAGCGCGCTGCCATGTCGGAAGCTTTTCCGGATCCAGCTCGACCGCCGGTATCGGCTCCGGCAACGGCAGAGGCTGCTCCGCGTCATTGGCGGCCACGAACTCCTGTTCGTCACTCCAATTGGCGTCTTCGACTGGGGAAATGTCTTTGCGGGAAGGCGGAAAATGCATGTACGCGAAACCATCAAACAACGTGATCACACCGGTCCCTGTTAATAAAAAGAAAACCTTAACCAGGTGTTTCCGAGACCGTTCTTTTCCGCATCATTTTAGAGCGAACGAAGATTGGACCACCCCGTCAACCCACGAGGCGGAGCGGTAGAAACCTCGCAAATACAGGGCTTTCAGCGGCGTTCCGCGTAGTCGCTTCGAACGATTCCATGACGTTGAAGCTTGTCATAAAATGTCTTGCGCGGGATGCCGAGCGCTGTGATCGTCTGTTGAACGTCACCGCCGAACTCGGTCAGCGTTTCGCGAATGATATCAGCCTCGAAACGCTCCACCCGCTCTGGCAGGCCCGCACCATCTTCGGCCTTGGCCAGTGGCGCCGACAGCGGTGCAGACGGTTCAAGACCGAGCACGAATCGCTCAGCGTAATGGGAAAGCTCGCGGACATTACCGGGCCACGGATGATCCCGCAGATGATCGACCACCTGGCGCGGCAGGTCCGAAACCTCACGACCGAAACGCTGCCCGGCCTTTCTGGTGAAGTAATTGAACAGGAGCGGAATGTCTTCGCGCCGTTCCCTGAGTGGTGGGATCGTCAACGTCACCACATTCAGCCGGTAATAAAGATCCTCGCGAAAGACCGCCCTTTGGTCAGGGTGACCGAGATCGACCTTCGAGGCTGCCACGACGCGCAAATCCACCGGGCGCACCTCGTTCGTGCCAAGCGGTGTGACCTCGCGCATTTCAAGGACCCGCAACATCTGCACCTGGGTGGAAAGCGGCATGCTCTCGATCTCGTCGAGAAACAGCGTACCGCCGCTCGAATGCTCGATCCGGCCGACCCGCTTCTTCTGTGCCCCGGTAAATGCCCCTGCTTCATGACCGAAAAGCTCACTCTCGATCACCTGTTCGGGAAGAGCACCACAATTCAGCGCAACGAAATTGCCGGTCGATCGCCGGCTCCATGAATGGAGCATGCTCGCGACCACTTCCTTGCCGCTGCCCGTTTCTCCCGTCACCAGCACATCGACATCGGTATCGGCGATCTGGCGAAGCATATGACGCAACCGCTCCATGACAGACGTCTGGCCGATCAGCGGCAAACCGTCGTCAGCTTCGGTACCGGCAGCCCGCAGCCGCCGATTTTCCATCACGAGGCTCCGCTTTTCCGCGGCATGCCGGACACATTGGATCAGCCGCTCGGTCGCAAACGGCTTGGCGATGAAGTCGTAAACCCCGCTCTGGATCGCCTTGACCGCCATCGGAATATCGCCGTGACCGGTCATCAAGATGACCGGCAACTCGCGGTCAAAGCCTGAAATCCGTTCGAAAAGCTGCAATCCATCAAGACCCGGCATGCGAATATCCGAGACGACTACGCCCGGAAAGCCGTCGTCGAGTTGCGACAGAGCCTCGTTGCCCGTCGAAAACGAGCGGACATCGAAACCGGCAAGACCCAGTGTCTGGGCAGTCGCCTTCAACAGATCCTTGTCGTCATCGATGAGAAAAACGGGAACGGCTTCGGTCATGCTCAGGCTCTCTTCAGATGAACGGTAAATCGGGTGCCGGCGTCATCCGTCTGGACATCAAGCTGGCCGCCATAGTCCGCCACGATGTCCTTGCAGATGACCAGCCCGAGCCCCAACCCCTTTTCCTTGGACGAATTGAACGGCTGGAACAGTTCGGCGAGAATGTCCGACGCGATGCCCGGACCATTATCCGCCACGACGATCGAAACCTTCTCATTCGTCGCCTCTGCCGAAACGATGACCTGTCCCGTCTCGCGCCCCTCGACCGCTTCGAGCGCGTTCTGCAGAAGATTGATGAAGATCTGCTCCAGCCTCAGCCGGCTTCCCATGACTTCCAGATCGTCAGCAATCGGCTCGATAACCAGCATGTCCAGCGACCCCGTGAACCGGCTTTGCAGCAAGAGGACCGCACCCTCGAGCACCTCCGCAAGCGACACCGGCTCGGCTGCCGTGCGCCCGCGCCGCGACAGCGCCTTCAGGTCGTCGGTAATCGCGCCAATCCGCTCGGTAAGGGAGGCGATCAGATCGAGATTCTCCTTCACCGGCTGTATCTGCTGCCGTTCGAGAAAGATCTTGGAGTTGTCGGCATAGGCGCGGATGGTGGCAACCGGCTGGTTGATCTCATGCGCGACGCCGGCGGCAACCTGCCCGAGGATGGCGAGACGGTTGGCCTGAACCAGATCCTGCTGCACCGCCTGCAGCTTTACCTCTGTCGATTTTCGGTTGGAAATTTCCGCCTGCAGATTGTCACGCGTCAGGCTGAGGTCGCGCGTCCGCTCATCGACACGCCGTTCAAGCTCTTCGCGCGCAGCCAATGCACCGATGATCTGTGTCTGCGCCGTCTGCCGGCGACGGATCCAGACCGCCGTCACGGCAAGTAAGACCAGGAGCCCTAGCGCAGCAATCAGTCGGAATTCACGCATATCCGCAGCAACGGCGCCGTCGATCGGCAGGAGATATTGGAAATGCCAGCCGGTCGAGGCAACGGGGACAGAGATCTGCAAATAGCGGATCTGCCCGCCTCCCGGCAGAAGAACCCGTATGATGGCCGCATCCGGCGCCAGAGTTTCCAGCCGCGTCATCGGCAAGGGAAGAAGCGGCGCATCACCGAATTGCAGGCTTTCGCGAATAGACGAGAGACTCGATTGTGGAAGTGGTTGCGTGGTCATGAAACGCCACGATGGTATCGTGGTGATCAGGACGACATGATTGTCGTCGGTGACGAAAGACGGCCGCTGCGTATCACCCCAATCGGCCTCCAATTGGTCGAACTCCATCTTGGCGACGACGACGCCGAGCGGCTTTTCGGGTGGGCCGACCCTGTATGAAATGTAGAGACCCGGCCGGTTGCTGACGGAACCCAGTGCAAAATGTTCCGCTCCCCCCTCCTGCATGCCGCGAGAGAAATAGCTGCGGAATGTATAGTCGTTGCCGACAAAACTCTTTTCCTCGCGCCAGTTGCTGGCCGAAACCGCGATACCATCCGCTGCGACGACATAGATCACCGCCGCCTTGGTAGGCGCGATCAGCTCTTCAAGCTTGCGGCTGAGGGCAATCCTGGCAGCTGGATCGTTGGAAGACAGCGTGTCGACCACATCGCGGTCCTGCGCCAGGAGCAGGGGCAGCGCGCGCGGCCGCTCGAGCACGGCCTGCAACAGCGCCACTTTCAGGCTCGCCTCCGTCCGGCCCTGCAAAGACAGGCCGGCAAGTGCCGTCGCACGTCCATAAACACCCGCGACGTAAAAAACTGCGGCACAGGCGACGAGTGCCACCAGGCAGAAAACAATCCAGGTGCGGCGCATTGCCGGCAGGCGCTCGGCTGTTTTACGTGTCGACATAGAGATAATTGAGCACAAATCCGCACATCACGCAAAGGCACCCGTGCGGAAATCCGCTCAAATATCAACATGCAAATGACTAAACACAATTTAATCTATTGCAATTAAGGCGTTATGCCGCAGGTGACAAACTGGCACACCTCTTGCTGCCTTCATTAAGACATCAATGCGCCCGGGAAGAGCCAGCTGGTTGGTTGTGGTGCGATGGAGGACAAAATGATTGCAATACCCGATTCCACGCAGCCGCGTGCCCCGCTGCCGCTGTACCGCCAGCTTTATGTTCAGGTACTGACCGCTATCGTCATCGGCATGCTGATCGGCCATTTCTGGCCTGATTTCGGCGCCAGCCTGAAGCCGCTCGGCGACGCGTTCATCAAGCTCGTCAAGATGATCATCGCACCGGTGATCTTCCTGACTGTCGCCACCGGTATTGCCGGCATGTCGGATCTCAAGAAGGTTGGACGCGTTGCCGGCAAGGCGATGCTCTACTTCCTGACCTTCTCGACGCTGGCCCTGATCGTCGGCCTCATTGTCGGCAACCTGCTGCAGCCGGGTGCCGGCATGAACATCGATCCGGCAACGCTCGACGGCAAGGCAGTCGCCGCCTACGCCACCAAGGCGCATGAGACGACGATCACCGGCTTCCTGATGAACATCATCCCGGACACGATCGTCGGCGCCTTCTCGCAGGGTGATATCCTGCAGGTGCTGTTCTTCTCCGTCCTGTTCGGCATCGCGCTCGGCATGGTCGGCGAAAAGGGCAAGCCGGTCTACGACTTCCTGACTGCGCTCACCGCCCCGATGTTCCGCCTCGTCGCGATCCTTATGAAGGCCGCCCCGATCGGTGCTTTCGGCGCCATGGCCTTCACCATCGGCAAATACGGCATCGGTTCGGTTGCCAACCTCGCCTTCCTCATCCTGTCGTTCTACATCACCGCGATCCTGTTCGTTGTCGTGATCCTCGGCGCGGTTGCGAAATACAACGGCTTCTCGATCTTCGCCCTGCTGCGTTACATCAAGGAAGAACTGCTTCTCGTGCTCGGCACCTCCTCCTCGGAAGCTGCCCTGCCGAACCTGATGCAGAAGATGGAACGTGCCGGCTGCAAGCGCTCGGTTGTGGGACTGGTCATCCCGACCGGTTATTCCTTCAACCTCGACGGCACCAACATCTACATGACGATGGCGGCGCTGTTCATTGCCCAGGCTACCGGCATCGACCTTTCGCTCGGCGATCAGATCCTGCTTCTGCTCGTAGCAATGCTCTCCTCCAAGGGTGCTGCAGGCATTACCGGCGCAGGCTTTATTACGCTTGCTGCAACGCTCTCGGTTGTTCCGTCCGTTCCGGTCGCAGGTATGGCGCTTATCCTCGGCATCGACCGCTTCATGTCGGAATGCCGCGCGCTGACCAACCTCGTCGGCAATGCGGTTGCCACCATCGTCGTTGCACGCTGGGAAGGCGAACTCGACAAGGACATGCTGGACGCCGCCCTCGCCAAGGGCTCCAACGTCAACGTGCCGGGCAACCTGCAGCCCGCCGAATAAGCCTCCCAAGGCTTGGATGGGGTGAGATCCCCCACCCCAATCTGCCGCCTCCGGGCGGCAGATCTGTTTTTACCACCGGCTTGTCAGCCAAGACTTTTGCCGAACCGCGCAAAACTGTCGGCCAGCACCGTCGTTCCGGCACCCGGCTTTTCAGGCCGTTTGTAGACCCCGCCCACGACATCCGCCGGTTCCTCAAAGTGATCCTTGATCCAGGGAATATATTCCAGAATGGTCGAGGCGGGATGCCAGTAGCTCATATGCACATGCACCTGGCTCATTTCACCCGCATGCGGCACGACCGGAAGACGGTTCGCCAGCGCCAGATCGGCCACCTGGATATATTCGGTAATCCCGCCAAGCCGCGTCACGTCGGGCTGCACATAGGCGACCGCTCCGGCATTGATGAAGCTGCGAAATGCATCGACCGTATAAAGCTGCTCGCCGAGCGCCACCGGAATGGTCGAGGACCGCGCCAGCAGACGATGGCTCTCCACGTCGTCATACCACATCGGCTCCTCGAACCAGTAGATATCGAGATCGCGCGCCCGTTCGCAGAAGCGCAGGCAGGTCGGCAGGTCCCATTTGCCGTTTCCATCGATGGCGATGCGGATATCCGGCCCCAGCCGCTTGCGCACGGCCGCAAGCCTGCGGACATCGGCATTGGGATCGTCGTGACCCACCTTCAGCTTGATCCGGGTAAATCCATCCTCTTCGACGGCACGCGCAGAACCCGACAGAAGATCGTCCAGCGAGAATGACAGCCAGCCGATATCGGTATTATAGGCCTCCAGCCTGTCAGTCCTTGCACCGCCGAGATAAGCCCAGAGCGGCAGGCCGGCCTTCTTCGCCTTCAGGTCCCAGATCGCGACATCGACCGCGGCGAGCGCCAGATGCGTGATCCCCGCCCGGCCAACCCACTGCAGCGACGGATAACGTGCAAGCTTGGTCCACAGCCGCTGATGGTCATTGGCATCTTCACCTATCAGAAGCGGCGCATAGCAATCGCGAATGCAGGCCGTGATCAGCCGGTCGGATGCCAGATGCGCATGGGTTCCGGTGAACCCGTAGCCGGTCAGACCATCCGTCGTGGTGATCGCCACGCCGACCACACCCCAATGGGTGATGCTATGGGTCGAATCCGAGATCGACGCCGATGTCAGCGGTAGGTGAAGGATGAATGGTTCCAGGGACTTGATCTTCAATGTCGGCTCCTCCCGATGATCATGATCACAAACTGAATTCGACGTCGCGCAGGCGCTCCAGATAGGCCACATCCGGCAATGACAGGCCACGCGCGGCATTGGCGATGCGCAGCATGGCGCGCTCCCGCGAGATTTTCAGATGATTGGCAAGCGCCGCGCTGGCATCCGCGACCCGCCCCGCCATCAGCCGCTCGAAAACCTCGACATGTTCCAGCAGGAATGGCTCGTCGGTGATCGGCGGTGTCTTCGGCTGGTAGAGCCTGTGATGCGCGACCAGAACGGCCTGCGGCAGGCTGATTGCCTGCATCAGCGGAGCATTGTCGCAATAGCCGAGCAACTGGCCATGAAGCTGCTGCTCGACAGCGTCCAGTATTGCCCCATCCACCGCATCTCCCGCGTCGATCGCTTGCCGCAGATCGGTGAACAAGGCCGGCAGCAAATCATCCGGCAAATTCGCAAAGGCCTGCTCCAGAGCCAGCGGTTCGAGCGTCCATCGCAATTCGTAGAGCTGGTTCACATGCCTTGCGGTCAATGCCGGCGCATGCCAGCGGCCGGCATCATCCTTGCTGACGATGCCGCGCTGCTGCAATCTCGCCACCACTTCGCGGGCAACCGTGCGGCTCACGCCGAAGGATTTCGCCAGTGCGACCTCGTTGATGCGCCAGTTGGCGATCGACGTGCGTGAAACGATCTCCAGCTCCACCTGCCGGTAGATCAGCTCCCAGCTCGCCAGAAAATGAAGCTGCATGTCGTCAGGGCCGGCAGAACTGGCTAGCTCGATGGGATCCCCGCCGGCAGATTCGGCCCCCGCAACGACCTGATAACCCCGTCCCTCGGATTTGCGCACAAGCCCGAGCGCCTCCAGCTCCGCCAGAGCCTGTCGTGCCGGTGCTCGGCTGATGCCGAAGCGTTTTGCAATCGCGGTCTCGTTCAGCCTTGCGGCGTCATGCCACCCGCCGGAGCGGATTTCCGACGCGACCACCGCAAGCGCTCGCTGGTAAAGTTTGGGCGAACGCCCCGATACGGCATCATCCGGCCCCTCCGTCATTTCACCGTCTCCTGATGCCGCCCTGGCGAAAATCGCAACCGATCGTCTTTCATTCATTTACATTCGCAAGCAAGAATGTCTAGTGTACACAAAAGACAATAATTTCGAGGAAATGCCATGGACGCCGCCCATCAGACAGTATCGCTTTCGGATCTCGACCGCTTTTGCCGTCAGGTCCTGACTGCTTGCTGTGCCAACGATGCGACGGCTGACGCGACCACGCGGGCCCTCATGCACGCCACGCGCTGCGGCGTGGACAGCCACGGCGTCCGCCTGCTTGCCCATTACATCAAGGCTCTCGAAGGCGGTCGCCTGAACAAGAACCCTGACATCCGCAAAGTCGCCGGTTTCGGTGCGGTGGAAACGCTGGACGGCGACCACGCCCAAGGCGCGGTCCCGGCCTATGCCGCGATGGCGCGGGCGATCGATCTCGCCGGCAAATTCGGCATCGGCGCCGTCGGTGTTCGCAACAATTCGCATTTCGGCGCGGCAGGCGCCTATTCGGTCGAGGCAGCAAGACACGGAATGATCGGCCTGTCCTTCTGCAATTCCGACAGTTTCGTTCGCCTGCACGATGGCGCCTCGCGCTTCCACGGCACCAACCCGATTTCGATGGCCGTCCCGATTGCCGGCGAAGATCCTTGGTTCCTCGACATGGCGACCAGCGCCGTCCCCTTCAATCGTGTCCTGCTTTATCGCAGCACTGGGACAAGGCTGCCCGAGGGCGTCGCGTCTGACGAAGCCGGCATCAACACCACGGACCCGCATCTGACCGAAATGCTCGCCCCACTGGGTGACGCCTTCGGCTTCAAGGGTGCCGGCCTTGCCGGTATCGCGGAAATCTTCAGTGCCGTGCTTACCGGCATGCGGCTCAGCTTCGACATCCCCTCGATGATGGGCGAAGATATCAAGACCCCGCGCCTGCTTGGCGCTTTCGTCATGGCAATTCAGCCCGAAGCCTTCGTCGACAGGGCAACGTTTGAAGCCGGCATGAAACGCTATGTCGAGACATTGCGGACATCGCCTGCCCGCGCAGACGCATCGGTCATGGCGCCGGGTGATCGCGAATGGAAAGTCGCGCGCCACCGCGACGCACAGGGTGTCGAACTGGATCCCGTGACGCACGAGGCATTTCTCGAACTGTCGCGCACCTACAGCGTGCCGATGCCGGCGTGAACAAGTTTCTGTGAGGAGGCTACTTGACGAATGATAATTGGTAAGACAATCTGACCACATGACGCGGGAGGAGAGACGCGTCAGGAGGTTTTCATGTTTGTCGCACTTGAACCACGCCGGCTTTATCGCCAGGCCGCGGAACAGCTTCGTGTACTCATCCAGTCGGGAGAGATCGCCGTCGGGGAGCGGCTGCCTGCTGAACGCGAGTTGGCTGAGCGATTGGGCGTATCCCGTCCGACCGTGCGGGAAGCCCTGATCGTTCTCGAAGTCGAAGGTTTGGTGCAGATCCGTATGGGTTCCGGTGTCTATGTCAGCCCAAAGGTGACAGGGGCGCCGAAGGTTCTCGCCGCGGACGACAGCGAAGCCCCGTTCGAAATCCTCCAGGCTCGTTGCATCATCGAAAGCGCCATTGCGGAAGAGGCCGCACGGTGCGCCGACGAGGCAGGGATCCGAAGCCTCGATGTTATTTTGGAAGAGATGGAAGGCGTCTTGGATAACTCCGAGCGGGCCCTGGCGCTGGACCGTGCCTTTCATACGGCAATCGCCGACATTATCGGCAATTCGTCGCTCAACGTCTTTATCGGCCTGATCTACGACAAGCGCGCCTCGCCTTTCTTCGAAAAGCTGGCGAGCTATTTCGAAGGCCCGCACACGTGGCGGGCAGCACTGGATGAACACAGGATCATACGCGACGCGCTGGCGGCAGGAGACCCGGCAGCGGCACGCGAAGCGATGCGCATGCATTTGACGCTGTCGCAAAAGAGATTCTCGGAAAGCTTCGGAGAGGAGCCAACGAGAGAGGAGTGACCGAGACCGCGAGGAGGCGGCCGGTTGGGGAGTAATCTAAACACAATTCGGGAGGACAGAATGAGTTCAAGATTGAAGATGCTGCTCGGTGCAGCGGCAGTCATCGTGGCGTCGGCAATGTCGGCACACGCGGTGGAAACGCTGAAATGGGCGCATGTCTATGAGACATCCGAACCCTTCCACACGGAATCGGTATGGGCCGCCGGAGAAATCGCCAAGCGCACAAACGGACGTTACAAGATCGACGTCTATCCGGCTTCACAGCTCGGCAAGGAAGCCGACATCAACCAGGGTCTCAAGCTCGGCACGGTCGACATGATCATCTCGGGTTCGAGCTTCGCCGCCCGCGATTTCAAGCCGATCGGCGTCACCTATTTCCCTTATATCTTCCGCGATCCGAGCCATCTAATCACCTATACGAAGAGCGACGTCTTCAAGCGCCTTGCCAAGGGGTATGAGGACAAGACCGGCAACGTCATCACCGCCGTCAGCTATTACGGCACTCGCCACACGACGTCGAACACCGCCATCACCAAATGCTCCGACCTGAAGGGCGTGAAGATGCGCGTTCCGGACGTGCCGGCCTATCTCGCCATGCCGCGCGCCTGCGGTGCCAACACCACGCCGATCGCATTCGCCGAAGTCTATCTCGCGCTGCAGAACGGCACGGTCGACGCCCAGGAAAACCCGCTGACGACGATCGAAGCGAAAAAATTCTTCGAAGTTCAGAAGAACATCGTTCTCTCCGGCCATATCGTCGACCACCTCAACACGGTCATCTCCAAGAGCCGCTGGGCGAGCCTCTCTGACGAAGACAAGCAGATCTTCCGCGATGTGATGCAGGAAGCCGCCGCCAAGACCACGAAGATCATCGAGGAGCGTGAAAAGGCTCTGGTCGACGACTTCAAGAAACGCGGCCTGAACGTCGTCGAGGTCGACAAGGCCGACTTCGAGAAGAACGTGCTTGAAAAGGTCAAATTCGAGGACTTCGGCTACGAGAAGTCCGATTGGGAAGCGATCCGCGCCATCAAATGATCCCGTTCGGCGCGGTCGAAAGACGACCGCGCCGGCTTCTCTTGAATGGGACAAACTCATGTCGACAGCACAGGAAATTCACACTCAGGTCACTCCTGAGGAGATAGCGCATACCTTTGACGAGGCCCCCGCCGAAGTCGATCTCAAGGTCTACGCCTTCGAAGACTGGATCACGCTCGGCCTATTCTGGCTGATGACGGGCTGCGTCTTCCTGCAATTCTTTACTCGCTACGTCCTGAACGACAGCTATGCCTGGACCGAGGAAATCGCCGTCAATTGCCTGATCGGCGTGGTGTTTCTGGGCTCCGTCATGTGTGTGCGGATGTCGCGCCACATCCAGGTGGACGTGCTCTACCACTATCTGCCCGCCCGTGTGACACGCGTCATGGCGACGATTGTCGACATCATCCGCATCGGCTTCTTCGCCTACGGCTCCTGGCTGATGTGGCGTTACATGGAAGTCGTTGCCGGCGAGGAAATGGTCACCGTCGACCTTCCGCGCGACATCATCTTCTATTCCGTGCTCGCGGCATTCGTTCTGATGCTGTTCCGTTCCATTCAGGTCTTCATCGCCAATATGCGCCGTGGTTATTCGGTGCTCGAGCGACCCGAAGCCTTCCAGAGCGAGGGCTGAGATATGCTGCTTCTCATCGGTTCTTTTCTGGCGCTGATGCTTCTCGGCGTGCCGGTTGCCATCTCGATGGCCGTGTCGTCGGTGTCCTACATCATCTTCTACGACGTCGCGCCGGATATCATCGCCGCCCAGCGCCTTATCGCCGGCGTCGAGAGTTTTCCGCTGCTCGCCGTTCCCTTCTTCATCCTTGCCGGTAACCTGATGAATGTCGCCGGCGTCACCGGCCGCATCTATTCCTTTGCCGTCGCGCTCGTCGGCTGGATGAAGGGCGGTCTGGCGCAGGTCAACATCATCGGCTCGGTGGTGTTTTCCGGCATGTCCGGCACGGCGCTTGCCGATGCTGCCGGCATCGGCACGATCGAAATCAAGGCGATGAAGGATCACGGTTATCCGGTCGAAGCCGCGGTCGGCGTCACCGCCGCGTCGGCAACGCTTGGACCCATCTTCCCGCCGTCGCTCCCCTTCGTCATTTACGGCATGATGGCAAACGTTTCGATCGGCGCTCTGTTCATGGCCGGCATCGTGCCCGGCGTCGTCATGACGGTGCTGATGATGGTCACGGTCGCCGTCTTCGCCTTCATCAAACGCTGGGGTTCTGATACGCCGTTTAACATCCGCAACCTGTTCGGCGCCTCGCTGGAAGTCGTTGTCGTCATGATGGTGCCGCTCGGCATCTATCTCCTAACCCTGATGGGCCTCTCGTTGAACTTTGCGGTCGGCATCGCCCTCATCGTCCTCATCGCCGCCGACTGGTATTTCGACTTCTCGGCCGTCATGGCGCTGATGACCCCGGTCATCCTGATCGGCGGCATGACGATGGGCTGGTTCACGCCGACGGAAGCGGCGGTCGCGGCCGTCCTCTGGTCGCTGTTCCTCGGCCTGGTGCGCTATCGCACGATGACCTTCAAGAGCCTCGCCAAGGCAACCATGGACACGGTCGAAACCACGGCCTCGGTTCTGTTCATCGTTGCTGCAGCCTCGGTCTTTGCCTGGTTGCTCACCGTCAGCCAGACCGCCCAACTGCTCTCGACGGCCATCACTGGCCTTACCGACAGCAAGTGGGTGTTCCTCATCCTGGTCAACCTCCTGATGCTGTTCGTCGGCTGCTTCCTTGATACGATCGCGGCCATCACGATCCTCGTGCCGATCCTGCTGCCGCTGGTTCTGCAGTTCGATATCGACCCGGTGCATTTCGGCCTGATCATGACGCTGAACCTGATGATCGGGCTGCTTCATCCACCGCTCGGGATGGTACTCTTCGTTCTCTCGCGCGTCGCCAAACTTTCGGTCGAACGCACGACGATCGCGATCCTGCCCTGGCTGGTGCCGCTCTTCATCGCGCTGATCATCATAACCTTCGTCCCGGCCGTCACGCTCTGGCTGCCGACCGAGATGGGCCTGATCCGCTGACGATAACCCGCCTGCGCCGCCAGACGGCGCAGGCACTCCGTTCCAATCGAAGGCATACATCATGTTGACGAAGATCGTTCGTCTCTACGGCAAGCAGGATTTGCACGTCGAAACACAGGAATGCCCCGAGCCCGGCCCCGGCGAAGTCCGGCTGAAAATGGCCTGGGGCGGCATTTGCGGCTCCGACCTCCATTATTTCCAGGATGGCGGCTTCGGCCCAGTCAGGGTGCGCGAACCGATCATTTCCGGACATGAAGCCTCGGGTTATGTCGATGCGGTCGGCCCCGGCGTCACCGGCCTTGCCACCGGCATACTCGTCGCCGTCAACCCCTCCCAGCCCTGCGGCCATTGCCACTATTGCGGCATCGACCAGCCGATCCATTGCCTCGAGATGAAATTCATGGGCTCGGCCATGCGCCTTCCGCACGAGCAGGGCATGTTCCGCGAACAACTGATCGTCCCGGCGATCCAGTGCTTTCCGGTAGAAGGCGAAGCGTCAGCCGCCGAAGCCGCCTGCGCCGAACCGCTTGCCGTCTGCCTCCATGCGGTTGCTCAGGCCGGCGATCTTACCGGCAAAAACGTGCTCGTCACCGGCGCCGGCCCGATCGGCCTGCTGGTCGTCGCAGCCGCCCGCCACGCCGGTGCAGGCAGGATCACCGTCACCGATCTCGCCGATGCAGCACTCTCCCGCGGCCCCGCGATGGGCGCTGACGAAACGATCAATGTCTCCAGACCCGACGCGCTCGCGCCTTACCAGAAAGACAAAGGCACGTTCGATGTAGTCTTCGAATGTTCGGCCGCCGGCCCTGCCCTTGTCTCGGCCTTCCAGAGCGTCAAACCGCGTGGCACGATCGTGCAGGTCGGCGTCACCGGTGAATTGTCGGTCCCGGTCAACATGCTGGTCGGCAAGGAAATCATCTGGCGCGGCTCGCAGCGTTTCCACGGGGAATTCGCCCACGCCGTCAAACTGATCGGTGCCAGGGATATCGATGTCCGCCCGATCCTCTCCCACACATTCCCGATCGACGAGGCGCTCGCCGCCTTCCTGCAGGCCGGTGACCGCACCGCCGCCTGCAAGGTCCAGATCGCCCTCAGCTAAAAGGAAGAACAGATGCGACACACATGGCGATGGTTCGGGCCGGTCGACAAGGTCACGGTCAGGGATGCAGCCCAGGCAGGCGCCGAGGGCATTGTCAGCGCCCTTCATCACATCCCGACCGGTGTCGTCTGGCCCGTCGATGAAATCGAAAAACGCCATCAGGCGATCCGCGACGGCGGCCTGTTCTGGGATGTGGTGGAAAGCGTTCCCGTCTCCGAAGACATCAAGACCCAGACCGGCGACTGGCGCGAGCATGTGAAGAACTGGCAGGAGACGCTGCACCGCCTTTCCGCCTCCGGCATCAAAACCATCTGCTACAATTTCATGCCGGTGCTCGACTGGACCCGCACCGACCTACGCTGGGAAACAAAACATGGCGCAAAGGCGATGCGCTTCGATCTCACGGATTTTATCGCCTTCGATATCCACATCCTGAAACGTCCCGGTGCAGCGCAGGACTATCCTGAACGGCTGCAGGAAGAAGCGGCCAGACGCTTCTCCTCGTTCGACGACGCACGCATCACCGCGCTCGGCAAGAATATCGGTGCCGGCCTGCCCGGCTCGGCCGATGGCTACACGCTCGACCAACTGCTCGAAAAACTGCGCACCTATCAGGGCATCAACGCGAAGAAACTGCAGTCGAATCTCATCGACTTCCTCTCGGAAGTCACCCCGGTCGCCGAGCGGGTCGGCATCAACATCTGTGCCCATCCGGATGATCCGCCGTGGCCGCTTCTCGGCCTGCCGCGCATCCTCTCGACCGGCGACGACTACGCCCACATGCTCCGTCAGGTCGATAGCCGCGCCAATGGCGTGACGCTCTGCTCCGGTTCGCTCGGTGCGCGCGCGGATAACGACCTGGCAGAGATCGCCACCCGTTTTGCCGACCGGATCCATTTCGTCCATCTGCGCAATGTCACCCGCGACGAAGACAGCCTGCCCTGCTCCTTCTTCGAGGACGAGCATCTGGAAGGCGGCACCGACATGGTCGCCGTCATCGCCGCACTTCTGACCGAAGAGACGCGCCGCAAAGCGGAGGGCCGCGAGGACCACCAGATCCCGATGCGGCCCGACCACGGCCAGGAAATTCTCGACGATTTGTCCCGCGGCGCCCAGCCCGGTTATCCGGCCATCGGCCGCCTGAAGGGGCTGGCGGAACTGCGCGGCATCGAGCGCGCCTTGAGCCACAGCCAGTTCGGACTTGGCCGATGACGAACCATCTCTCAACCGAAACGCAGCTTCCCAAAAACGTCGCGCAGCCCGGATATGACCGTGCCGAGCTACGCCCCGGCATCCTGCATTTCGGCCTCGGCGCTTTCCACCGCGCGCATCAGGGCGTCTATACCCAGCGCGCGCTGCAGAGCAAGTTCGGCCCCTGGGGCATCGTCGCAGTCAACCTGCGCTCGCCCGAGCCGGTCGAAGCATTGGCGGCGCAGGACGGCCTCTATTCGATCACCGTGCGCGACAGCGACGGCGACACGAGCGAGGTCGTCGGAGCAACCGTCGACTGGCTCTGCGCCGCAACGGACCGGGAGCGCGTACTCACCTATCTCGCCAGCCCCTTCATCCATGTCGTTACCCTGACCGTCTCGGAAAAGGCCTATGGCCTCCATCCCACGACCGGCGGTCTGGACGAGGCGCATCCTGCGGTCGCCAACGATCTCGCCAATCCTGGCTCCCCGGTCGGCGCAATCGGCTATCTCGTCGCCGGTCTCGCATCGCGGCGCGACAAGGGCATGCGCCCCTTCACCATTCTCTGCTGCGACAATCTTCCGTCCAACGGTAAGGTCGTCCGCCGACTGGTTCTGGATATGGCCACCCGCCGCGATCCCGAGCTGGCGAAGTGGATCGAGGAAGAGGTCACTTTCCCCTCCTCCATGGTCGACCGCATCGTACCCGCAGCAACCGACGACACTCGCACCCGCGCAAAAAGCCTGCTCGGTGTCGATGATGCCATGGCGCTCGATACCGAACCATTCATGCAATGGGTGATCGAGGACGATTTCGTCTCCGGCCGCCCCGCCTGGGAATCCGGCGGCACGCTGTTCGTGAAGAATGTCGAACCCTACGAGAAGATGAAACTGCGGCTGCTCAACGGCTCGCACACGATGATCGCACATCTCGGTCTTCTGAAAGGCCTTGAATGCGTGCGCGACGTGATGGCCGTGCCGGAATTCGTGGCGATGACGCGAGACCATATGCGCGCCGCAGCGGCCACGCTCGACCCGGTACCCGGCATCGATCTCGACCATTACATGGACCAGCTGATCGACCGTTTCAGCAATCGCGCCATCGCCCATCGCAACATCCAGATCGCCATGGATTCCAGCCAGAAACTGCCGCAACGCATTTTTTCGCCGGCCACGGACGCACTGGCCGCTGGGTCGGATGGCAAAAGCTTCGCTCGCGTCGTCGGACTCTGGATCGCCGCCCTCATCCGCTTCAAAGACTGCAACGATCCCCGCTGCGACGAGCTTCTAGCGGCGGTGCAAACGGCTGATCCGCAGGATTACACCGCAAGCTTTGTCGCCATCGACGGCCTCATCCCGCCTTCGCTCGCACAGTCGCGCGCCTGGCGCGATCTCGTCAACGTAGAGGTCGCGAAATGGCGCTGACCAAGAATTTCAAGACACCCAAAAACCACCCCAGGAGTTCATCATGAAGGCGCTCGTCTGTATCGAGCCCGGCCGACTTGCGCTGGAGGATCGTCCCGAACCGGCACGCGGCGAAGGCGAGGTCAAAGTCCGCATCCGCCATATCGGCATATGCGGCACCGATTTTCACATCTTTGCCGGAAAACATCCGTTTCTCGAATATCCGCGCGTCATGGGCCATGAACTGTCTGGCACCGTCGCGGAAGCACCGGCCGGCAGCAGGCTCAAGCAGGGCGAACCCGTCTACATCGTCCCCTATCTCTCCTGCGGCACCTGCCAAGCCTGCCGCCGCGGCATCAGCAATGCCTGCCGCAACATTTCCGTCCTCGGCGTCCATAGCGATGGCGGCATGGCGGAATATCTCTGCGTGCCGGAAGGCAACGTTATCCCGACTGGCAACATCCCGCTCGAAGATGCCGCGATGATCGAGTTCCTCGCCATCGGCGCCCATGGTGTAAAGCGCGGCGCGATCACGTCCGAGGATCGCGTGCTCGTCACCGGTTCCGGCCCGATCGGCATGTCGGCGATCATCTTCGCCAAGGCCCGTGGCGCGCATGTCACCGTCATGGACACGCGTGAGGACCGTCTCGCCTTCGCCGTCGAAAAACTCGGCGCAGACGCGACGATCTTTGCCGATGCAGACGCGGAACAGGTCGCCGAGCGGCAGACCGGCGGCGAATGGTACGATGTCGTCATCGATGCCACCGGCAACGCCATCCCCATGCAGCGCGGCTTCCATTTCCTAGCTCACGGCGCACGCTACGTGCTGCTCTCCGTCGTCCGCCAGGACATCACCTTCTCCGACCCGGAATTCCACAAGCGCGAGGCAACGCTGATCGCCAGCCGTAACGCCCAGCCGGATGATTTTGCCGAAGTCGTGCGCCAGATCGAGGCCGGCAAGGTTCCGACCCGCGCGCTTAACACCCATCGCGCACCGCTTTCCGACGCAGTCGCGCTGTTTTCCGAATGGTCGAAACCGGAAGCCGGCGTGATCAAGGCCATTCTGGAGGTTTGAAGCCTCACCACCCAATAGAAAAAGGCGCCAGAAGGCGCCTTTTTCATATCCAGTCTCGATGCACGTTCACGCCGCCTTGGGCCGTCCGAACTGATAAGCTTCGATCGACTGCGGCTTCATCTCGATCGAAAAGCCCGGCCGCGACGGCGGCATATAGGCGGCGTCCTTGATCACGCAGGGATCAACGAAATGTTCGTGCAGATGATCGACATATTCGATCACGCGTCCCTCCTTGGTACCGGAGACGGCGATGTAGTCGATCATCGACAGATGCTGCACATATTCGCAAAGGCCGACGCCCCCGGCATGCGGCCATACCGCCTTGCCGAATTTCGCGGCGATCAAGAGCACCGCCAGCACCTCGTTCAGCCCGCCCATGCGGCAGGCATCGATCTGCACTATATCGATCGCGCCCTCGGCGATGAACTGCTTGAACATGATGCGGTTCTGGCACATTTCGCCGGTCGCCACCTTCACCGGCGCGATCGCCTCGCGGATCTTCTTATGCCCCGCCACATCGTCCGGGCTGGTCGGCTCCTCGATGAAGAACGGCTTGGCAAAGGCCAGCGCCTTCACCCAGTCGATCGCCTGGTCGACATCCCAGACCTGGTTGGCATCGATCATCATATAGCGATCCGGCCCGATCACCTCACGGCAAATGGTAAGCCTGCGGATATCGTCTTCCAGATCGCGCCCGACCTTCATCTTCACATGGCTGAACCCGGCATCGACTGCCTCCTGCGCCAGCCGGCGTAGCTTGTCGTCGGGATAACCGAGCCAGCCCGCCGAAGTCGTGTAGCAGGCATAACCTTCACGCTCGAGAATGGCGATCCGCTCCGCTTTGCCCTTCTCCGCCTTGCGCAGGATGTCGATCGCCTCGTCGCGGGTCAGCGCATCGGTAAGATACCGATAATCGACGATATCGGCGATCTCTTCCGGCGACATTGTCGCTACAAATTTCCACACCGGCATGCCCGCCTCCTTGGCGAGCGCATCCCAGAGCGCGTTGACCACGGCACCGGTCGCCAGATGCATCGCCCCCTTATCCGGCCCGATCCAGCGCAACTGGCTGTCGCCCGTCAGGTGCCGCCAGAATTTGCCAGGGCTAGCGCGCATTTCGGCTAAGTCCTTGCCGATCACCAGATGGCGCATAGCCTCGATCGCCATGCAGACGATGTCGTTGCCGCGGCCGATGGTAAAGGTCAGGCCGTGGCCCTCGATCCCGTCGCGATCGGTTTCGAGGATGACATAGGCCGCCGAATAATCCGGATCGGGGTTCATCGCATCCGACCCGTCAAGGCTTGCCGAAGTCGGGAAGCGCAGATCGAAAACACGAAGATTGGTGATGCGGGTCATTGCGGCCTCCTCTGCCGGCTTATTTGGTCTAAAAATCGGCGCGCCAGCCTCCAAACCGGCGCGCCGATCGGTCGTCTTAGATATCGGCGACGAAGGTCTGCTTCTGGCTGCCGAGGCCTTCGATGCCGAGTTCGACGACATCACCGGCCTTGAGGAAGCGCGGCGGCTTCATGCCAAGGCCGACGCCCGGAGGCGTACCGGTGGAAATGATGTCGCCCGGATGCAGTGACATGAACTGGCTCAGATACGAGACAAGGAACTTGACCCCGTAGACCATGGTTTTCGACGAGCCGTTCTGCATCGTCTCGCCATTGACCTTCAGCCACATGCCGAGGTTCTGCGGATCGGCAACTTCGTCCTTGGTGACGAGCCAGGGGCCGATCGGTCCGAACGTGTCACAGGATTTCCCCTTGGTCCACTGGCCCGAACGCTCGGCCTGGAAGGCACGCTCGGAGACGTCGTTGGTCAGGCAATAGCCGGCAACATAATCCAGCGCGTCCTCTTCCGAAACATATTTAGCCGTCTTGCCGATGACGACGCCGAGTTCGACTTCCCAGTCGGTCTTTTCGGAACCGCGCGGAATGACGACATCGTCATTCGGGCCAACAATGGCCGAAGACGCCTTCATGAAGATGATCGGCTCCGGCGGCACGGTCGCACCTGTCTCGGCGGCGTGGTCGGAATAGTTGAGGCCGATGCAGATGAACTTGCCGGTACCGGCAACGCAGGGGCCAAGACGCGGCGAACCTTCGACCAGCGGCAGGCTTTTCGCATCGAGGGCGCCGAGTTTCGCCAGCGCATCCGGGGAGAGCGCTGCACCAGAAAGATCGGAGACATGTGCGGAAAGATCACGGATCTTGCCGTCGGCATCGACGATCGCAGGCTTTTCAGCGCCGGGCGCGCCATAACGCAGGAATTTCATCGGAATAGTCCTTTCAATTCAAACTTCGCTTTTCAAAAATGGCTCAGATCGACCAGCCACCGTCGATGCCGACGGCCTGACCGGTCGTGTAGGTAGCGCCGGCGAGATAGACCGCCAGTTCCGCAATTTCTTCCGGGCTGCCGAGGCGCCCCATCGGCTGGCGGGCGATAAAGGCCGCACGCGCCTCCTCGTAATTGCCCTGGGCACGCATGCGCTGTTCCAAGGACGGGCTTTCCACCGTACCGGGGCAGATAGCGTTGCAGCGAATGCCGCGCGTCACATAATCGGCTGCAATCGCCTTGGTCAGCCCGATCACGGCAGCCTTGGTCGTGCCATAGGCGCAGCGGTTCGGTACGCCCTTGGAGCTGGAAGCGATCGAGGCCATGTTGATGATCGTGCCGTCGCCGCGCTCCAGCATGCCCGGCAGCACAGCCTTGATCGTGCGCACCATGGCGCGGACATTGAGATCGAAGGCGAAATCGAGATCCTTGTCCGACATCTCCAGCACCGAGCCGCCATGCACGACACCGGCGCAGTTGAACAGTACATCGACCGCGCCGACATGCTCGAAGAATGCCGTTACCGACGCGCTGTCGAGCACATCGAGCTTTGCCGTTTCGATATTGGTGCTGCCCGTCAGCGTCGAAAGCGCTTCCTCATTGATATCGGTCGCCCAGACTTGTGCGCCCGCTTCGGCATAAGCCAATGCACTGGCCCGCCCTATCCCCTGACCGGCAGCGGTCACCACGACCACCTTGCCTCCTAGCTTACCTGTCATGTCTTCTCCCTTTCAGTCCAGATGGAACACCTCATCCATCGATGCCCACCATTCCCCATCCTTTCGCGTTGCGAAAGGTCTTTGGCAGGGAATACAGTACGACCACCATTCCTGGTTCTTCTCGCTCGCTGCCATTTTCGCCATATCTGCAGCGAAATCAGCACCATGATATTCCCAGTAACCGAACAGCAGGTTCTCCGGTTCGCGCAGGAATATCGAGTAGTTGGAGATATTGCAGCGCGATATGAGATCAAGGATCTCGGGCCACACGGCAGCATGCAGCGCCTTGTATTCTTCGACCTTTTCCGGCGCGAGACCGATCACCATCCCCATTCTCTGCATCTCATTTCCTCACAATCGATAGAAGCGCCGAGCATTACCGCCGAACACCGCATCGTGATCGGCTTCGGGAATGATCTCGCGGCATTGGGCGATCCATCCGGCATAACTTCCAGCCAGATTGACGACCGGCCAGTCGCTGCCCCAGATCACCCGGTCGGCTCCGAACAATTCAAGAATGGTCTCGATATAAGGCCGCAGCGCCTCCGGCTTTTGCCCGGCCGCTTCGGTCAGCAGGCCGGAAAGCTTGCAGCAGACATTGTCGAGTTCGCAGAGCCGCAGCATCGCATGCCGCCAGTCGCGATAATGCCCCGCAGCGATCCGCGGCTTGGCACCATGATCGATGACAACAGGCAGGCCGGGATGACGGCGGGCGCAGGCATGCAGGGCCGAAAGATGCGGCTCCAGCACCAGCGCATCGAACACCAGATGATGCGCCATCATCACCTCGACAGCCGGCTCCAGCGCCGGATCGTCGATCCAGTCGGGATCGGCGATATCCTGCAGCATCGGCCTCAGCCCCTTCAACTTCGGCGCCTTGGCAAGATCGGTAATCACGACTGGCGCATCCGCCGCCTTCATATCGACCCAGCCGACAACGCCGAGAATGGTCTCGCTCTTCTCGGCAAGGCCCAGCATGAAACGCGTGTCCTCGACGCTCGGCATCGATTGCACAAGGATCGTGCCACCGACGCCGGTGGCCTGGATTTCTGGTGCCAAATCGGCTGGCAAGAAATCGCGGTGAATGGCGGCAAGCTCCGGCGGCGGCCAGCCGCCCTTGCGGTCCTTCATCAGCCAGAAATGCTGGTGGGCATCGATGATCATCGTCTCAGCCACCCGAAACCGATGCATCGGCAACGATCACACCCTTGTCCTGCAGCCGGCTCCAGAACGAGGCCGGGATCTCCTGCTCGAACCAGCCGACATTGGCCTTCATCTGCTCGGCATTGCGTGCGCCCGAAACGACACTGACGACGGCCGGATGCAGTGCCGGAAAGGCGAGGGCCGCGGCCTGCATGGCAACGCCTTCAGCCTCGCAGGCCGCCTCGATCTCGCCGACGCGGGCGAGAATGTCGGCCGGCGCTTCGGCATAGTTGAACTTGCGGTTTCCTGCGAGAAGCCCGGAATTGAAAGCGCCCGCAACAACGATCCCGACGCCTTCGCGGTGACAGCGGTCGAGCAGGGCCAAGCTCTCCTGTTCCAGGAGCGTATAGCGCCCGGCCAGCATCGACACGTCGATATCGCACTCGTCCATCGCATCGGCGATCGCCTGCCATTCGTTGACGCCAAGCCCGATCGCCTTGATCAGGCCTGCCTCACGCAATTCGCCAAGCGCCCGGAACCCGCCTCCTTTGGTCAGTTGGTCCCAGTAATGCTGGTGACGATCGCCATGGGTGGCGCGGCCGACATCGTGAACAAAAAGCACGTCGGGGGCAAACATGCCGAGCCGCTGGCGGCTGTCCTCGAACGAGCGCAGGATCGCGTCATAGCCGTAATCATAGGTCGGCCGGAACGGCAGCGGCGCGACGAAGGCATCCTCTTCCGGCCCGACAGTATTATCCGGCAGCATCAGCCGCCCGACCTTGGTGCTCAGCACATAATCGTCTCGCGCACGATCCGTCACCATCGTCCCAAGCCGACGTTCCGAGCGGGTATAGCCATAAAAGGGTGCCGTATCGAAATAGCGGATGCCGGCATCCCAGGCAGCCTCGAAGGCGCCGAGCGATTCTTGATAGGGGGTCAGCCGGTAGAGATTGCCCATCTGGGCGCAGCCCAGTCCCATGAGCGTGAACGAGACGTCGCGATTGCGCAGCTTGCGCCTGTCCGAAACCTTCATGATGTTCTGAAATCCCGATCGTGATCGAAAAGGAGCGCGCGGGGAGATCTCCACCCGCGCGCCAGCTTGGTTAGTAGAGAACGTTCTTGGCTTCCGGCTTGTCGATATTGTCCTTCGTCACCACGACAACACCGGTATCGACGGTCTTCTCGACCTTCTGCTTGCCGAGGATCGAGAGAAGCGTCTGGATGCCCTTTTCGCCCATCTGGTAGGAGCCCTGAACGACGGTTGCGGTCAGCGTGCCGTCTTTCACGAATTCCTGCAGATCCTGGTTGCCGTCAAAGCCGATCGCCACGACCTTGCCAGCCTTGCCGGCCTGCTTGATCGCCCGGCCCATGCCGATCGCCGTCGGCTCGTTGGCGCCGAAGATACCCTTCAGGTCGCTATTGGCGGCCAGAACGTCAGTGGTCTGGTTCAGCGCAGTCGCCATCTGCGACTGCGAATAATAAGGCCCGACGATTTCCAGCTTGGAATTGGCCTTGATGTAATCGGTGAAACCGCCAACGCGGCCGATTTCCGATCCGGCACCGGCAACATAGGACATGACGGCGATCTTGCCGGTCTGGCCGACCTTTTCGATCAGTGCTTTGGCAGCAAGCTCGCCGGCCTTGCGGTTGTCGGTCGCAAGGAACGACTGGTAATATTTGTCCGACCCCACGGAAAGCTGGCTGTCGATGATGACGACCGGGATACGGGCCTCCCAAGCCTTCTTCACTGCCGGCACCAGCGCATCCGGATCGGACGGCGCAAGCAGGATCGCCGCGACCTTACGGTTGACGGCATTCTCGACCATGTTGACCTCGTCGGCAATTGCGGATTCCGCCGCCGGGCCCTGGAAGGTCATCGTGTGTTCGCCCTTGGCACCGCCGATCGCGGCTTCCGCACCCTTCTGCACGTTCTGCCAGAAGGTCGAGTTGACCGTCTTGACGATGACGGCGATTTCGCCGGCCGACGCGCCTGTCGTCCCGGCAAAGGCAAGTGCTGACGCCATCAGGACCGTTGCAAGTCTACGCATGTCTTTCCTCCTCGAATGACCCCGGGATATCCCTCAAAGGTCCGTTTAAAGGGAAGGCTCCTCCCCTCCCCGTGGCTTCCATAGTCAGGCCCGGCCCCCGGCCGCGCCCTTTGTCCTCAGCGGCGATTGCGCAGCTGGTCGATCCAGACGGTGACCAGAATGACGAGGCCGATGATGATCTGCTGGGTGAAGGCGGAGACGCCGTTCATGTTCAATCCGTTGCGCAATATGCCGATGACGAAGGCACCGATCATCGTGCCGGAAATCGTCCCGACACCGCCGATCAGCGACGTGCCGCCGATCACGGCGCTGGCAATCGCGTCGAGCTCATAAGCCACGCCCTCATTGGGCTGCGCGGTGACGAGGCGGGACATCAGCACGCAGCCAGTCAGCCCTGCAAGCGTTCCCGACACGACATAGGTAAAGGCAGTCACGCGCGAAACGTTGACACCCGAGAGCCGCGCCGCATCGGCATTGGAGCCTATCGCGTAGATATAGCGACCAAGCACCGTGCGGTTAAGCACGAAAGCGGCGATGAAAGCGATGACGATCATCAGCACGACCGGATAGGGAATGCCGGGAAAGGTCACGACCGGAAATCCCTGGTCGTCGATGGATTCGATCCGGAACAGAGAACCGTTACCCAGCTCGCCAAAAGCCTCACCAAGGCCGGACACAGCACGAGCGCCGGTGATCTGCAGTGCCACACCACGCGCAATCAGCATCATGCCGAGCGTCGCAATGAAGGGCGGCAGCTTCAACTGGGTGATGACGAAACCGTTGATCAGTCCACAGAGCGAGCCGGTCAGGATACCGAGCAGCATGCCGATCCAGATCGGCAGTTGCAGTTCCTTCACCGCAAGTGCCGCCACCACGCCGGCCAGCGCCAGAACCGAGCCGACCGACAGATCGATCCCACCGGTGATGATGACATAGGTCGCACCGATGCCCAGCAGCGCAATGGAGGTCACCTGCAGCGCAATCGTCATGCCGTTGCCGACGGTGAAGAAAGCGCTGCTTGTGGCGGAAAACACTGCCGCCAGCACGAGCAGGCTGCCGAGTGCTGCAAATTTCTGGATGATATCCTTCTGCCGCTCGCTCAGGCGACGCCCTTGACCGGCGGCCTTCGGGGCCGGCTGCTGCGCCGGTTTTTCGCTGGTCATATCGGCCATGCTTTCACAATCCCTGTTCGCCGCGCCGGCCGCTGCCGGACGCGTAATGCATGATTTCTTCCTGGGAGGTCGTCCGCGTCTCAAGCGTCGCGGTGATCCGCCCACCATGGAAGACGGCGATGCGGTCGGACATGCCGAGCACTTCCGGCAGTTCGGAACTGATCAGCACAACGCCGATGCCACGTGCCGCAAGCTCGTCCATGATCTGGTAGATGGCGAATTTCGCCCCGACATCGATGCCGCGCGTCGGCTCATCGAAGAACATGATCCGCGGCTCGCGAAACAGCCATTTGCCGATGATGATCTTCTGCTGGTTGCCGCCGGAAAGCAGGCGAACCGGCTGGCTGAGGCTCGGCGTGCGGATGTTCAAAAGATCGACATAGCGCTGGCCCGCCTCGCGATGCCGCTTGCGGTCGATCACGCCGAAACGGCTCGCGACCGCGCCCATCCGCGCCATGACCAGATTGGCATCGACCGGCATTTTCACCGCCAGCCCTTGCGCCTTGCGGTCTTCGGAAAGATAGGCAATCCCCGCCTCGATGGCGCTGCGCGGATCGGAAATCTTCAATTCACTGCCGTCGAGCATGATCGTCCCGGCATCGAGCGGATCGGCGCCGAATATGGCGCGCGTCACTTCCGTCCGCCCGGCCCCCATCAGCCCGGCAAAACCGAGGATCTCGCCACGGTGGATCTCGAAATTGATATCGGAAAACACACCGCGACTGGTCAGGCCGGTTGCCGAAAAGATCACCGCTTCGCCCGGCACCCGCGTCGGCTCGGGAAACTTGTCCTCCAGCGACCGCCCTACCATCCGCGCCACGATGTCATCGACAGTCAGCGAAGAAAAATCATCGGTCGAGATATACCGCCCGTCTCGCAGCACGGTGACGCGATCGACGATCTCCGCCATCTCGTCCAGCCGGTGCGAGATATAGATGATGCCGGTACCCTGGGCCTTCAGGTCCCGGATGACCTTGAACAGGAGTTGTGCCTCCTGCTCGGTCAGCGAAGATGTCGGCTCGTCCATGATCAGCACGGTCGCATCGAGCGACAGCGCCTTGGCGATCTCCACCATCTGGCACTGCGCCACCGACAGCGTGCGCACTTGCACATTCGGATCGATATCGACGCCGAGCCTGTCGAGACAGCGCTTCGCATCCGCTACGAGCTTCTTCCGATCGACGAGAAAGCCGCGCCGTGGCTCGCGGGCGAGATAGATGTTTTCCGCCACGCTCAGATGCGGAACGAGATTGAGTTCCTGATGGATGATGGCAATGCCGGCCGCTTCCGATTGCAGCGTCGAGGCAAATTGCACCGGCTCACCCTTGAAGGTGATCGAACCGGAATTCGGCTGGTAGACGCCGCTGATGATCTTCATCAGCGTCGATTTTCCCGCCCCGTTCTCTCCACAGACGGCATGCACCTCGCCGGCGCGCAGATCGAAACTGACGCCCGACAGCGCCTTTACGCCCGGAAATTCCTTGGACACACCCTCAAGCTTCAACAGCACGGCATGCCCAACGGCATGACCAGCCATGCCTGCAGGTTGCGGCACTCCTCCCATCGCGATCTCCTCTTCGCGCAAGAGCTTCCCAGGGCTCTTGCGGATTATCAAATCGCGGCCGCGTCATTTGGTCAAGCCAATTTGCAGATTTTTCTTGCATCATGTCAATTATTGACGCCAATTGACGGAAAACTGCTTGTTAAATACGCAATTGGCCAGACCTCAATGACGGATACACGACGCCTCTACCAGCAGACTGCAGACCGCGTCCGGCAGCTTATCGCCAGGGGAGATTATCAGGCCGGCGCACGCCTGCCCGCAGAGCGCGAACTCGCCCAGCAACTCGGCGTCTCACGCCCTTCGCTTCGGGAGGCGCTGATCGCGCTCGAAATCGACGGTACGATCGAGATCCGCATGGGGTCGGGCATCTACGTGCTCAACACAACAAAACCGGCCGGCAACGGCCGATCCCTGGGTGAAAGCCCGTCGGAACTGATGCAGGCGCGTGCCGTCATCGAAAGCGCCATCATTGTCCAGGCGGCAGCAACGATGTCGGAAAAGACGCTGGTCACACTGCGCGCAACGCTCGATGCGATGGCGGACGATATCGCCAACACGCGAAAGCCGATCGAACAGGACCGGGCCTTCCACCTGATCATCGCGGAAAGCACCGGCAACACGCTGTTTGCGGAGATCGTCGAGAACCTGTTCGACGAACGCCACAGCCCGCTATCTGCCGGCATCCGCGGCCATTTCGAGACGGCCGATAGCTGGACGGCAGCGCTTACCGAACATCATGCCATACTGGCGGCACTTGAGGCGCGCGATCCACTGGCAGCACAGGCGGCGATGCATTCGCATCTCACCGCCTCCGGTCGCCGCTGGCTGGAAAATTGAACAGGCTTAAAGCGCGCGGATATAGCCGCTCAAACGCTCGGCAGCGTCCTCGATCTGTTTGGGATCACGCAGATAACAGGCACGCAGGAACGTCTCGCCACCCACGCCGAAAGCCGTCCCCGGCGCCAGGCCCACACCCGTCGCATCGACGATCTTGAAGGCTTCCGCACGCGCATCCGTCACGCCGTCGATCTTCAGGAAGGCGTAGAGCGCGCCCGGCGGACGACCGGTCTCGACCCGGTTCGTCGCCACCAGCGCATCGCAGAGGATGTCGCGCGAGGTCCGCGCCCGCTCGATATTGGTGCGGACGAAATCGTCGCCCTGATCGAGCGCCGCAATCGCGCCCTTCTGCATGAACTGCGCCACGCCGGAGGTTGAATACTGGATGAGGTTGGTCAGCGTCTGGCCGATTTCCGCCGGCGCCACCATCCAGCCGACACGCCAGCCGGTCATGCACCAGTTCTTGGAGAAGGACTGGGCAAAGATGATCCGGTCATCCTTGTCCATCACATCCATGAAGGACGGCGCGCGGGCGCCATCGAAATAATAAAGACCATAGATCTCGTCAGCGATGATCCAGAGACCATGCTTGCGGGCGAGATCGAGGACAGCGGCCAGATCTTCCTTCGTCGCGGTCCAGCCGGTCGGATTTGACGGCGAGTTGATGAAAAGCGCCTTGGTCTTCGGCGTGATCGCGGAAGCGAGGCGATCGATATCGATCTTCCATTGCCCGTCGACGAAATCCAGCGCAACGGCTTTCGGCTTCACCTCGGCCACCAGCGCGGCATGCATTGCATTCGGCCATGACGGCGAAAAATAGATGATCTCGTCACCGGCCGAGACCGTCGCCTGGATCGCCAGCACGATCGACTGCATGCCCGACCCGGTCACATAGATATTGTCGACCGAAAGCTCGTTTGCGTAATGGCGCTGGTAATAACGCACGATTGCCTGGCGAAGCTCGGGAATGCCCTGCGTCCACGTATAGAAGGTCTCACCCGCGACAAGCGCATCCGCCGCCGTCTTGGTGATGAAATCCGGCGTCGGCAGATCACCCTCGCCGATCCAGAGCGGCATCAGGTTCTCGCGTCCCCTGGCATAGGTGACGATTTCGCCAATGCCGCTGCGAGGTGCCGCCGCGGCGCGGGCGCTGATATCCGGTCTGATGAAATTCATGGGGGGCGTCTCGACTTGAAGAAAATCAAATTGCAGGGCGCAAGGACTAAGCGCGTCGATTGTGGCCGTCAACGGGCAGAATCCGAGCGGCACGTGAAAATACTCAGAGCCGCGCCCGTGTGCTGCGCGGCGTCGCCAGAAGCAGGTTCGTCTCGCTAGCGGTGATGCCCTGAACCAACCTTATGCGGCGCAGCACATTGTCGAAGTCCGCAAGCGTTGCTGTCCCCAGTTCGACGATCAGGTCCCACCTGCCGTTGGTCGTATGGATCTCGGACACTTCGGGAAATCCGCCAAGCGTCTGGATCACCCGGTCGGCAACGCGCCCTTCGATCTCCACCATCATGATGCCACGCACCGACAGTTCCACCGCATCGGCCCTGAGGATCACCGTGTAACCGAGAATGTCGCGGTTACGCTCCAGCTTTTCCATCCGTGCCCGCACCGTCGCTCTCGACGTACCGAGATCGGCCGCTAGATCCGAAATGCTGCGGCGGGCATCGTGACGCAAAAGCGTCACCAGCTTGTGGTCGAATTCATCCATGGACAAATTGATAGATCATGCTGCCGAAATGGAAAGCCATTTTATCGATTTTGGCAAATCGATCTGTTCAATCCGCCACGAACTCATGATCATTTTCAGATAAACGGAGTAGAATCATGCATTGCAGGCTTATCGGTATTCCTCTTCAGGACGGCGCGTCCCGGCTTGGCTGTGAAATGGGCCCGAGCGCGCTGCGCGTTGCAGATCTTGCAGGTGCGCTTGAAGGTCTTGGCCACGAGGTCACCGATATCGGCAATGTCACTATCGGCGAGCTTCCCCACGTCCGCCACCCGAACCCGGCCGTGCGCAACCTGCCGCAGATCGCGGCCTGGACAAAGCTCCTCACCGAAGTCGCCTATCGTGAAGCCGGCAAGGGCATGCCGATTTTCATGGGCGGCGACCATGCGCTTTCCGCCGGCACCGTCGCGGGTGTCGCCCGCCATGCCGCAGAAAAGGGCCGGCCTCTCTTCGTCCTCTGGCTAGACGCACACACGGATTTCCACACGCTCGATTCGACAGCAAGCGGCAACCTGCATGGCCTTCCCGCCGCCTATTACACCGGCCAGCCCGGCTTCGAAGGTTACCTGCCGCCGCTTTCCCATGCCGTCGATCCCGCCAATCTCTGCATGATCGGCATTCGCAGCGTCGATCCCGCCGAACGTGAAACTATCAAACGCAATTCCGTCACCGTTCATGACATGCGCAGTATCGACGAACACGGCGTTGCGGTTCTCTTGCGCCGTTTCATCGATGAGGTGGAGGCGGCAAACGGCATGCTGCACGTCAGCCTCGACGTCGATTTCCTCGACCCGTCGATCGCGCCGGCCGTCGGCACCACCGTTCCGGGCGGCGCCACTTTCCGCGAGGCGCATCTGGTGATGGAAATGCTGCATGACAGCGGCCTCGTCACCAGCCTCGACCTCGTCGAACTCAACCCCTTCCTCGACGAGCGCGGTCGCACCGCCACGCTTCTCGTCGATCTTACCGCCAGCCTGATGGGACGTACCGTCCTCGACAGACCGACAAGGAGCTATTGATGCCGGCCGAACAGAATCTCAACATCGTCCCCTTCATCAGCGTCGAGAACATGATGGATCTGGTGCTTTCCACCGGCACCGAGACGTTCCTGAAGGAGCTCGCCGCCTATGTGGAAGAGGATTTTTCCCGTTGGGAGCTGTTCGACAAGGTTTCTCGCATCGCCTCGCATTCGCGTGACGGCGTCATCGAACTGATGCCGGCGAGTGACGGTACGCTCTATGCGTTCAAATACGTCAACGGCCACCCGAAAAACACGAAAAGCGGCCGCCAGACGGTGACCGCATTCGGCGTGCTGTCGGATGTCGATAGCGGTTATCCGCTGCTTCTGTCGGAGATGACCATCCTGACTGCGCTGCGCACCGCCGCCACCTCGGCCGTCGCCGCAAAGCACCTCGTGCCCAAGGGCGCAAAGACCATGGCGCTGATCGGCAATGGCGCGCAGAGCGAGTTTCAGGCGCTGGCCTTCCGCTCGCTTCTCGGCATCGAAAACCTGCGCCTCTACGATATCGACCCCGCCGCCACCGAGCGCTGCCGCCGCAACCTCTCGCATCTCGGCCTGAATATTGTAGCCTGCCGTTCGGCCGAAGAGGCCGTTGAAGGCGCGCAAATCATCACCACCGCGACGGCAGACAAGCAGAACGCAACGATCCTTTCCGACAACATGATCGGTCCCGGCGTGCATATCAACGCCGTCGGCGGCGATTGCCCCGGCAAGACGGAACTTCACCGCGATATCCTGCTGCGCTCGTCGATCTTCGTCGAATACCCGCCGCAGACCCGTATCGAAGGCGAGATCCAGCAGCTTGCCCCCGATCATCCGGTCACCGAACTCTGGAAGGTCATTACCGGCCAGACGACCGGCCGCGAGAGTGACACGCAGATCACACTCTTCGACAGCGTCGGCTTCGCAACGGAAGATTTTTCCGCCCTCCGTTATGTCTATGACAAGCTGAAGGGCAGCACGCGTTTCGAAAAGCTCGACCTTGTGGCCGACCCGGACGAGCCGCGCGACCTTTTCGGCATGCTCCTGCGCCGCCAGGCGGCAGCGCAGACTTCGCAGGAACCGGTTACCGCTTAACCCCGATTGGTCGGATTACGGCCCATATCGATTTCACCCGGACGTCCATCGAGCTGAAGATGCGAAATCTTCGGCTCGGTGCGGGCGATCACCTTGCCGCGACGGATCACGGCAAGCCGCGTCGGCTTCAGCCGCAATGCTTCGAGCACGTCTTCGGCCTGCAGCATGACGAGGTCAGCATTGCAGCCGATCGACAGGCCGTAATTCTGCAGCCCCATCGTCTTTGCTGAATTGACCGTCAGCGCGTCAAAAATCTTCTTCTTGTCCTCGACGCCCGACATCTGCGCCACATGGATCGCCATGTGCCCGACTTCCAGCATGTCGCCGGAACCCATCGAGTACCAGGGGTCCATCACGCAGTCATGGCCGAAGGAAACGTTGAGGCCCGCTGCCATCAGCTCGCGCACCCGCGTCATGCCTCGGCGCTTCGGATAGGTGTCGTGGCGACCCTGCAGCATGATGTTGATCAGCGGGTTGGGAATGACGTTGATCTCAGCTTCCGCCATCAGCGGGATGAGCTTCGAGACATAATAATTGTCCATCGAATGCATCGAGGTCAGGTGCGAACCGGCAACCCGGCCCTGCAGGCCGAAACGCACGGTCTGAGCCGAGAGCGTCTCGATATGGCGAGACATCGGATCATCCGTCTCGTCGCAATGCATGTCGACCGGCAGGCCGCGATCGGCTGCTATGCGGCAAAGCGCTTCGACGGACGCTGCACCATCCTGCATGGTCCGCTCGAAATGCGGAATGCCGCCGACGATATCGACGCCCATGTCGAGCGCCCGTTCCAAGGACTTCACGCCATCGGCAGCGCGATAATAACCATCCTGCGGGAAAGCGACGAGCTGCAGGTCGATATAGGGCGCAACACGTTCCTTCACTTCCAGCATCGCTTCCGCCGTTACCAGCCGCGGATCGGACGTGTCGACATGGGTGCGGATATGCAGAAGGCCTTGAGATACGGCGAGATCGCAATAGGCAAGCGCCCGCTCGACCAGCGCTTCCTTCGTCAGCATCGGCCGAAGCTCGCCCCAGAGCGCAATACCCTCCAACAGCGTGCCCGACGTGTTCATCCGCGGCAGGCCGAGCGACAGAGTGGCGTCCATATGGAAATGCGGATCGACGAAGGAGGTGCTGACCAGCCGGTTCGTCGCATCGAGCGTTTCCCTCGCTTCACCTGCGATATTCGCCTCGATCGCGGCGATCTTGCCGCCGGTGACGGCGATATCAACGCCCTTGCGGCCATCCGGCAGGTTGGCGTTTTTGATGATGAGATCGAACATGGACGGCTCCTCGGAATTGAAAACTCAGCGCTCGCCGCGCCGATACGGCTGCATCAGCGCCTGCGGCACACGGGCGCGCCGCGCCATCACGGCAGCCGCTGCAATCGACAGCAGATAGGGGATCATCAGGAAAATCTGGTAGGGCACGACGCCGCTCAGCACCGTCTGCAGGCGAAGCTGGAAGGCATCGAACAGCGCAAACAGGATCGCGCCGAGCAGCGCCCGCTCCGGCTTCCACGAGGCGAAGACGACAAGCGCGATGCAGATCCAGCCGCGCCCCTGCACCATAGTCGGGAAGAAACTGTTGAAGGCGGAAAGCGTCAGGAACGCACCACCGACGCCCATCAGCGCGCTACCGAAAATCACCGCGCCATAACGGATCGCCATCGGGTTCAGCCCCTGCGCCTCCGCTGCATGCGGGTTTTCGCCGGTCATGCGGATAGCAAGTCCCACCGGCGTGCGGGCAATCAGATAGGCCAGCGCAATCGCCAGCCCGATCGCCAGATAGGTCGGCGCCGTCTGGGTGAAGAATGCCGGGCCGAAGAAGGGCAGATCGGAAAGACCCGGAATATCGAGCGGCTGGAACGGCGTAATCGTCGGCGGCGTGCCCGCCACCGGCACCATCAGACGGAAGACGTAATAGGCGAAGCTCGAGGCAAACAGCGTCACGCCGAGACCCGAGACATGCTGCGACAGGCCGAGCGTCACCGTCAACACCGAATGCAGCAGCCCGAACATCGCCCCGCCGAGAGCGGCAACCAGCAGTCCAACCCACAGATCGGCACCATTATAAACCGCCAGCCAGCCGACCATCGCGCCAAACGTCATGATGCCCTCGATGCCGAGGTTGAGCACACCCGCGCGTTCGGAAATCAGCGCGCCGAGTGTGGCAAGGATCAACGGCGTGGCGATACGCAGCACGGCAGCCCAGAGACCGGCAGAGGCGAGGATGTCGAAAAGCGCGCTCATCGGCGTATCCTGTATTGCGTGAAGAACACCGCGACCAGCATGGACAGCAGCGACAGCGCCACCGTCACGTCGGCAATATAGGTCGGAATGCCCATGCTGCGGCTCATCCCGTCTGCGCCGACGAACATCGTGGCGGTAAACAGCGCCGCCAGCACGACCCCGAGCGGGTTCAGGTTGGCAAGCATGGCGACAACGATGCCGGAATAACCGTAACCGGGCGACAGATCGGTCGTCACATAACCCTTGACGCCCAGAACCTCGATCGTGCCGGCAAGCCCCGCCAGGCCACCGGAAATCATCGCGACGATCACCAGTGTCCGCCCCAGCGGAACACCGGCGAAAACGGCACCGGACGGGTTGAGGCCTGCAGCGCGCGACTGCACGCCGAACACCGTGCGCGTCTGGACGAAATAGATCAGGAAGGCGATCACCACGGCAATGCCGAGGCCGATATGCAGCCGCGAGCGGGCAAGCAGTTTCGGCAGGCGGGCGGCGGCATCCACCGCTTCAGACTGCGGCCATCCGAATGCCGCCGGATCCTTCAGCACGCCATCGATCAGCATCGAGACGAACAGAAGTGCGACGAAATTCAAAAGCAACGTCGTCACCACTTCATCGACAGAAAAGCGCAACCGCAGCCACAGCGGCACAAGCAGCAGAACCATACCGGCAAACGCGCCGACGATGAAAAGCAACGGGATCTGCAGCAGTGACGGCAAGCCGGCAAACAGATGCGCGCTGGCCGCAGCGGCGGCAATCGCTCCGAGATAGAACTGCCCCTCCCCGCCGATATTCCAGAGCCGCGCACGGAAGGCGACGGCAGCGGCAAGTCCGGTCAGGATCAGCGGCGAAGCGCGTGTCAACGTCTCGGTGGCGGAAAGCCGCGAGCCGAAGGCGCTGGTCAAAATCTTCCAATAGGCCTCGAAAACCGGCGCACCGGCAGCGGCGATCAGCACGCCGGCAACGGCAAGCGCTGCAATCACGGCGAGGATCGGCGTTGCGATGACCAGCAGCGTCGAGCGATGTTCGCGCCTCTCAAACCGCATCGGCTGAGCCTCCCCATTCCCCGGCCATCATCAGCCCGAGCCTTCGTGCATCGACATCCTCGGCATTGACGGAGGGCGACAGCCGGCCGCCGACGATCGCCTGGATACGATCCGCCAGCGCCATCACCTCGTCGAGATCCTCGGAAATCAGAAGCACTGCGGTACCCGCCTTGCGCGCCGCAAGAATACGTTCATGCACAGCGGCCACAGCCCCTTCGTCCAGTCCGCGCGCCGGTTGGGCCGCAAGCAGAATTTTCGGGCGTTCGATGAGATTGCGACCAAGGATCAGCTTCTGCATGTTGCCGCCAGACAAAAGCCGGATACGGCTGGTCGGCGTTCCACCGCGCACATCGAAACCCTCGATGATCTTCGTCGCAAAGGCGATCCCAGCCTTGCGATCGACCAGTCCACCCTTGGAAAATTCCGGCAACCGCTCCAGCACCGCATTTTCCCAGATCGCCATCTCGCCGATCGCGCCGTCGCGGTTGCGATCCTCGGGAATGCGCCCGATGCCGGACGATACGGCATCCGCCACCGTCAGGTCGCCGACACCCTTGCCGAACAGAACCAGATCACCGGCACTTCGGCCGATCGTGCCGCTCAAAAGCTGGGCCAGCACCGCCTGCCCGTTGCCGGAAACACCGATAATGCCGAGCACTTCACCAGCCCTCAGCCTGAAATCGATAGCTTTCAGCCGGTCCACGCCGCCCGAACGCACGGTAATACCGCCCGCCTCCAGCACGATCTCTCCCGGTGTCGAAGCTTCGCGCACCGGCCGCGTCACCTGGCGGCCAACCATCAGTTCGGCAAGTTCGGCCTTGCTAGTATCGCCCACCTCGCGTTCCGCCACTTGTCTGCCGCCGCGCAACACGACGATGCGGTCGGCGGTCGCCATCACCTCGTCCAGCTTGTGGGAAATGAAGATCAGCGACAGGCCCTGCCGCGCCATATCCTTCAAGGTCGAAAACAGCGTTTCCGCTTCGAGCTTGGTCAGAACCGCCGTCGGCTCGTCGAGCACAAGAATGCGCGCATCGTTATAAAGCGCCTTCAAAATTTCGACGCGCTGCTGCTCGCCGACCGAAAGATCGCCAAGCCGCGCATCCGGATCGACCTTCAGCCCGAAACGCTGCGAAATCTCGATAAGCTTTTTCCGCCCGGCAGAGACATTCGAACCTATAGACCAGAGGCTTTCCGTCCCGGTCATGACGTTTTCGAGCACGGTCAGGTTCGGCGCCAACGAAAAATGCTGGTGCACCATGCCGACACCGGCGCGGATCGCGGCACGCGGCTTTCCCGGCGGCAGCATTTGCCCCATCACGGAGACGGAGCCCGTATCCGGTACGTAGTGGCCGAAAAGAATGCTCATCAAGGTCGTCTTGCCGGCGCCGTTTTCGCCGAGCAAGGCAACGATCTCGCCCTTGGCAAGCGACAGAGAAATATCGTCATTGGCGAGGTTTTCGCTAAAACGCTTGCTGACATGTCTGATGTCGAGAACGGTATCCGTCATCGGTCGAGGCCTGTAATTGGGAAAGGATGCGACCAGCGCTCTTCACCCTCAAGCCTCGCGGCAAGGGCCAGAAGCAACGCCTCCTGCCCCATAGGAGCAATCATCTGCACCGGCAAGGGCAGACCGGCCTTATCCACCCCGAAAGGCAGGGTAATCGCCGGAAAGCCGGATATGTTGGCAATCGCCGCAAGCGGGGCGAAAGAGCCCATGCGGGCAAAATGCAGGTCGGTATCGCTGTGATCGCTCGAAAAAGATCCGATCGGCCTTGGCGCAGAGGCGAGCATCGGCGTCAGCAGGCAGTCAAAACGGTCGAACAGCGCATGCAGATCGCGGCTGACATAGACCATCGCCTGCACCAGATCCCAGACCTGCACCCCGCTCATCAGCCCGCCCTCTTCGGCAACCGCCTGCGTCATCGGTTCCCACAGAGCAGCATCGATACCGGGCAGCTTCGCAAGGCTTGCGAGATTGATGGCAATCACATCGCGAAATGCCCTGCCCGATGCTTCAATGATCGCGCGGATATCGCCCCAGCTGAGCGAAACGATCTCGTGCCCCTCCGCCTCCAAAGCACGGGCGGCATCCACAACGGCCTCGGCGCGAACCGGATCGATCGCAAAATCCGATCCAAGCTCCGTCAGCAGCCCGACCTTAAGCTTCCCGGCCTTGGCCGCTGCCTGTTCGACCGGCGGATAAGGCCCGCGCGCTGAGCTTGCGAGCGCCGAAAACGCCCGCTCCGCATCTCGCACCGAGCGGCAGACTGCAAGTTCGCTGGCGATGCCGCCGAGATGGTTGGTGAACAGCGGCCCCGCCGCCATCGCCCCGCGTCCGGGTTTCAGCCCGACCAGACCACAGCAGGCCGCCGGAACACGGATCGACCCACCGGCATCGGTCGCATGCGCAATCGAAACGATGCCCGCAGCAACCACAGCAGCGGCCCCACCGGAAGACCCGCCGGATGTCAGCGATGGATCGAGCGGGTTGCGCGATATCGGGCCGATCAGCGGCTCGCTTGCCAGCGACAGGCCGAATTCCGGCGTCGTGGTGATCCCGAAGAGACAGAAACCGGCATCACGATAACGGACTGCGAGATCGGAATCCGCCTCGCCGCCCTGCCTCGGTAGGGACCTCGATCCGGCGCTGACCGGAAATCCCTTGAACGGCCCGCCAAGATCCTTGGCAAGCGTCGGCACGCCGCCGAACGGCATGGATTTGCGTTGCTCGACAGGCAGCGCATCAAAGGCATCGGCCGATGCCAGCCCCTGTTGAGCATCGAGATAACATATGGCGCCGAGCGCCTCGTGTTTTTCGGCTGCGGCAAGCGATCTTTCCATCGCCTGCCGCGCCGTCATTTTCCCGCAGCCGATCGCTTCGGCAAGTGCTGTCGCGTCGGCATGCATCGTTTCGGCTTACTTCGGCTCGTTCATGTTGCGCGGCACTTCGAAGGTGCCGGCCTTGATCTCAGCGCGCTTGGCTTCCATCGCAGCTTCGGCTTCCGCAGGCGCCACGCCCTTGACGAAGGCGATATCGCTGCCGCCCTCTTTCAGAAGACCGAAGGCCGTATAGTCCTTGCCGACCGGCTTGCCGGCCGCAACATCGGCGATGGCGGCATTGAGGATCGGGCGAAAACCCCAGAGCGCGTTGGCGAATACGGTTTCCGGGTAACGCGGCGTGTAGTCGATCAGCGAGCCGACGGCCTTGATGCCGCGTTCCTTGGCGGCGTCCGCCGTGCCGATACGCTCGCCGAACAGGATGTCCGCGCCGGCATCGATCTGGGCAAGACCTGCCTCGCGTGCCTTCGGCGGATCGAAGAAGGTGCCGATGAAGGAGACGAGCACCTTGGCGCTCGGATTGACGGCCTTCACACCTTCACCGAAAGCGTTGATCAGCATGTTGACTTCCGGGATCGGCATGGCGCCGACGGCGCCGACCGTGTTGCTCTTGGTCATCTTGCCGGCCAGCATGCCGGCGAGATAGGCGCCGTCATGGTTCCAGGTACCGAAGACGCCAAAGTTATCGCCGGCCTGCTTACCGCTGGAGCCGAGAACGAAGGCGGTTTCCGGATATTCGCCAGCCACTTCACGGGCTTCGCTTTCGACAGCATAGGCTTCACCGATGATCAGCTTGTTGCCCTGTTCGGCATATTCGCGCATCGCGCGGCCATAATCGGTGCCCGAAACGCCTTCAGAGAAGACATATTCGATCACGCCTTCCTTGGCGGCTTCCTGCAGGGCTGCATGCAGAACCGAGTTCCAGGCGTTTTCCACCGGCGATCCGTGAATGCCGGCCACTTTCAGCGGAGCAGCACGCGCGATGGAAGGAAGAAAAGCGCTTGCGCCGACGGCGGTAGCCGACGCGATCAGTGCACGGCGGGACAGTTTGAATTCATGCGTCATGGACGGAAATCCCCTCTTTTTGTATGGTCAATTCTGTAGGCAGCGCACAAAACAGTGTCAAGCAAACTGACTGCTCATCAAATGAGCATCCATGACAATCTTCATCGTCGCGCCGAAGGGACGCTTAGTCTCAGCCGGGCATGATTTCCATGCGACCAAGAGGGTTCGATCGACCATATCACGGCTTCGTGATCGATATTTTGCGCCCATGGCCGAACAGCCGCAAGCCCCTGTCATTTAAGGTCATCGTCACACATTCAGGCAGCAACGCAAAGGCTTCAACTTAATAGAATTGTGTTTTTTTATGGACATTTACCCCCCTCCTCCCTACCTTTCGAAACGTAGCTGGCCGATCGAAGGTATTGCCGAGAGTAAAACCAGATCGATCCGCCAAACATGTTTTTCGCAGCCTTCTTGATGCGTTTCGTCGCATCGGCTGCAGCTCATATCCGCGGCGGCGATATTGTTTCGCCGCTTTTTGTTGTCTTGATATCCTTAGCGCCGATCAAGCGGGCGCTGCATTCGGGAAATCACAAAAGGAGAATGCCCGCGCTATCGAGCCCGGGCCCAGTATTGAATGGCTTTTGCAACTGAAAATGACGCGTCGGCTGAGCCGGCTTCGACCAAGATCAGTCTCAACAATGTCTACAAGGTTTTCGGCGAGCGGCCTGAAAAGGCCATGGAGATGGTCCGCGCCGGCAAGACAAAATCGGAAATCCACGCCCAGACCGGCTGTTCGGTCGGCGTCAACAATGCCAGTTTCGACATCAAGGCCGGCGAAATCTTTGTCATCATGGGCCTGTCGGGTTCCGGCAAATCCACCCTTCTTCGCCTTCTCAACCGTCTGATAGAGCCGACTGCCGGTTCGATCGAGATCGATGGCCGCGACATCACCAAGATGTCCCGCCGCGAACTGATCGATGTCCGTCGTCGCGATATCAGCATGGTGTTCCAGTCTTTCGCACTGTTGCCCAATCGCACGGTTCTCAACAACGCCGCCTTCGGGCTGGAAGTTGCCGGCGTCGGTGAAGCCGAGCGCAAGGAGAAGGCGCTCGCAGCCCTCAAGGCCGTCGGTCTCGATGGTTACGCCGACAGCATGCCCGACCAGCTTTCCGGCGGCATGAAGCAGCGTGTCGGCCTTGCCCGCGCGCTTGCCAGCGAGCCGACCATCCTTCTGATGGACGAGGCGTTTTCCGCACTCGACCCGCTGATCCGCACGGAGATGCAGGACGAACTCGTTCGCCTCCAGGCCGAGCAGAGCCGCACCATCGTCTTTGTCAGCCACGATCTCGACGAAGCCATGCGCATCGGCGATCGGATCTGCATCATGCAGAACGGTAATGTCATCCAGGTCGGTACGCCGGACGAGATCGTCATGAGCCCGGCTAACGATTATGTCCGGTCCTTCTTCCGCAATGTCGATGTCAGCCAGGTCTTCAAGGCAGGTGACGTGGCGCGCAAGACGCAGATCACCATCATCGATCGCCAGGGCACCACGGCTGCTGCGGCGCTGGAGCGGATGAAGCATTATGACCGCGAATATGCGATCATTCTCGGCCGCGACAAGACCTATCACGGTGTCGTCAGCCAGACCTCGCTGATCGAAAAGATGCGGGCCAAGGCGGCCGATCCCTATCGCGGCGCATTCCTGTCCGAGATCGAGCCTATCCCGGCCGACGAGCCCCTGTCGAATGTCCTCGGCAAGGTCGCCGCAAGTCCGTGGCCGGTTCCAGTGGTCGACGAGACCAAGCGCTATCTCGGCTCCATCAGCAAGTCGACGCTGCTCGAAACGCTTGACCGCGCCAGTTGATCCCCAAGCAGGATCCTGAGCCTTTCCCAATAACCGGCCAACCACCGGAGACAGACTTATGAATTTCGATATCGGAGACGGCATCGACGCCGCCGTCAATTACGTTCTGGACAACTTTTCGCCCGTCCTCGACTTCATCGCCAGCCTGATCGGTTTCGTGACCGGCAATATTCAAAACGCTCTCGTCGGCATCCCCTTGCCGATTGGCATAGCTATCTTCGTCCTTCTGTCCCTCTGGAGAGTGGGTCTCGGCTTCGGCATTCTGACGGGCGTTGCCCTTTGGCTCGTCAATCACATGGGCCTGTGGAGCGCGATGATGGAAACCCTGTCGCTGGTCATCGCGTCTACGCTGATGGCAATGCTGATCGGCCTCCCGCTCGGCATCGCCATGGCGCGCAGGGATACGGTCGCAACCATCGTTCGCCCGATCCTCGACCTGATGCAAACCATGCCGGCCTTCGTCTATCTGATCCCGGCTGCGATGTTCTTCGGCCTCGGCGCCGTACCGGGCGCGATCGCCACCGTCATCTTCGCCATGCCGCCGGTCGTGCGCCTCACCAATCTCGGCATCCGCCAGGTGCATGCCGAATTCATCGAGGCCGGCAATGCCTTTGGCTGTACTTCGACACAGCTTCTGTTCAAGGTACAGCTGCCCAACGCCATGCCATCGATCATGGCCGGCATCAACCAGACGATCATGCTGTCGCTGTCGATGGTGGTGATCGCCTCAATGATCGGTGCCGGCGGCATCGGCAACACGGTCTTGACCGGCATCCAGCGTCTCGACGTCGGCACCGGTTTTGAAGGCGGCCTTGCCGTCGTCATCCTGGCCGTCATCCTCGACCGGCTTACCCAATCCCTCGGAAAGCCCCGCGCCGCCTTTTGGAGCGTGCTTTTCAAAAAGACCGAGCGCCAGCAGCTGGCAACGGCGACCGCCTGAGCCGATTCCGCGCCGAACCATGCGGGTGCCGAACCCGCGAATTCAAACTCCCAAGAAGGAGCATCCATGTTCAAGTCATTTTCCACAACCCGCAGGGCGACACTTACGGCAACGCTCGGACTTGCCGCGGCACTCGTCGGCGGTTCTGTCATGCCGACCATGGCGCAGGACGCCAAGACGGTTAAGCTCGGTTTCGCGCCGTGGTCCGACGCCGAATTCGTCACCAAGCTTGCAGCCAAGCTGATGACCGACAAGCTTGGCCAGAAGGTCGAACTGGTCCAGACCGACGTGGCGCCTCTCTACCAAGGCGTCAGCCGTGGCGATATCGACGCGATGATGATGGCATGGCTGCCGGCAACCCATGCCGACTATTACGACAAGGTGAAGAACCGTGTCGAAACGCTCGGCACAGTGTATGACGGCGCCAAGCTCGGCTGGGTCGTACCGACCTATATTCCGGAAAGCGAGATCGCCTCGATCGAGGATTTGAAGAAGCCGGACGTGCAGAAAAAGCTCTCCGGTACGATCCAGGGCATCGATCCCGGTGCCGGCCTGACACGCCTTTCGCAGCAGGCCGTGAAGGATTACGCGCTCGACGACTACAAGCTGCAGATTTCCAGTGAAGCCGGAATGCTGACGACGGTCGACCGCGCAATGCGTGGCGAAAAGTGGTTCGTCGCCACGTCCTGGAGCCCCCACTGGATGTTTGGCAAATATAAGCTGCGCTACATCGACGACCCGAAGAAGTCGCTCGGTGAAGCCGAACATGTCGACATTCTCGCCTCGAAGGATTTCAAGACCGAAAACCCTAAGGCCGCAGAATTCCTGTCGCGCATGAAGGTGCCGCTCGATGACCTCGAGGCCGCCATGTTCAACGCCCAGGAAACCTCTTACGACGAGGCCGTGGCGAAATATATCCAGGACCATCCGGACCAGATCAAGGCCTGGGTCGGCGACGAAGGCTGAATAGCGGCGGCCGCTCGCCTGACGAGCGGCCGCACTTCACCTGTGGGGACACCTGATGAGCAATCGCAAATTCCAGCCCGCCTACGGCATTGACGACACACTGGGGGCCGTATCTCCCTGGCGCGCGATGCGCGGGATATCTCGGTAGAGGAGGCGGCGCAGACCCTGGGGATTGAACCCGTAACGTGGTCAGATTGGGAAAACGACCGTTCCGAACCCCTCTTCGACCGCCTCGAGATGATGGCGAGCGTTCTGCAGGTGAGCGTCGCCTGGTTGGCGGATGGCCGGGGAACAGGACCGCGCTGGAGTTGATACCTGCGCATCACAGCAAATGCCGGCCGCTTTTCGGTTATCTAGACTCTAGACCGTGTTGCTGCGAAAGCTGGCCAGCAATCTCCTGACCTTGTCACTGCCGTCCTTGCTGAGATCGAACTTCTGGCCGTAAAGCAGCCAGTCCCAACAAATACCCTTCATCAGCCATTTGAATGTCTTGCTGGCCGAATGCGGCGTCCACGCAGCGGCGAGCCGGTTGTCGTTCGCGGCTCGCTCCAGAATGCTCTCCAGATAGCCCGTATGTTCACGATCGAGCTTGTCCAGCTCGTCCATCACCGGCTGGAATTCTTCCGTGAAATTGGTCCGCAGCAGTATGGAAAGCAGCCGTTGGCGATGCCTGTCCTCGGCCAGCACCTGCAGCCAGTCACATGCCATCTTTTCCACGAGAGACAACGGATCGCGGCCGTCATCGCATGGCGCATCGACATCCGCCATGTTGACACGCGGAAGATCGGCCGCGTTGTAAAGCTCGAGAAACAGATCGCTCTTGCTGTTGAAATGCCAATAGATCGCGCCGCGGGTCACGCCGGCTGCCGTCGCGATTTCATCAAGCGTGCTGGTAGCGACGCCCTTCTCGAAGAAGAGTTTTTCAGCCGCAGCAAGGATCGAGCAGCGCGTCTCGGCGGCCTCTGCCTTGGTTCGTCTCATCCCTCCTCCTTTCCATCATGCCCGAATACTCCACGCTATCGGGCCAAGGTGGTGCTTACCCCCGGAAAGCTAAGCTTCCGGGGGCAACAATCTTAATGTGTCGACGTGCCGTTCTTGGCTTCGTACTTGCCGCCCATCGGTTCTGCGCGGGCGCTCTTGCTGAACAGCCTCATGACAAACATGAAGAAGGCCGGCACGAAGAAGATCGCGAGAACGGTGGCGGAGATCATGCCGCCGAGAACGCCTGTGCCGATGGCGTTCTGGCTGGCAGCACTTGCGCCGGTGGCAATCGCCATCGGCACGACGCCGAGGGTAAACGCCATCGACGTCATCAGGATCGGGCGGAAGCGAAGATGCGCCGCTTCCACCGTCGCCTCGTAAGTCGTCTTGCCTTCGGCGCGCAGGTCCTTGGCGAACTCGATGATCAGGATCGCGTTCTTGGCAGACAGACCGACGATCGCGATCAGCCCAACGAGGAAGTAGACGTCGTTGGGCATGTTGCGGATCATCACCGCAGCCACGCAACCGATGACACCGAGCGGAACCACCAGCATGACCGCAATCGGGATCGACCAGCTTTCGTAGAGTGCCGCCAGAAGCAGGAAGACGAACAAGATCGAGAGCCCGATCAGCGCGGGAGCCTGCGAACCCGACTGGATTTCCTGCAGTGACTGGCCGGTCCATTCGTAACCAAAGCCGCTCGGCAACTGCCCGGCGAGGCGCTGCATTTCCGCAATCGCATCACCCGACGAATAGCCCGGGCCGGCCTGGCCGGCGATACGCACCGACGGATAGCCGTTGTAACCGACGACCTGGGACGGGCCGCGCATCCACTCGACCGTTGCGAAGGACGACATCGGCACCATGCCGCCGCTGGCATTACGGACGTTCAGCTTTAGAAGATCCGCCGTCTGCATGCGCTGATTGCCGTCCGCCTGCACCGTCACACGCTGCATACGGCCCGCGTTCGGGAAGTCGTTGACATAGGAAGAGCCGAGATTTGCGGTGATCGTGGAGTTGATGTCTCCGAAGGTCACACCAAACGTGTTGGCCTTTTCGCGATCGATCAGCAGGTTCACCTGAGCCGCATCCGGCATGCCTTCGATACGAAGGCCGGCAAGGATAGGGCTCTTGCGAGCTTCCGCCATCAACTGGTCACGCGCGGCAGCAAGAGCGGCCTGCCCAACGCCCGCACGGTCCTGAAGGCGGAAGGTGAAGCCGGACGAGTTACCAAGACCCTGGATCGGCGGCGGCGACAGCGAAAACGCGATCGCATCGCGAATGCCGAAGATCTTGCCATTGATCCGCTGGGCCAGCGCATTGGCGCTGTCTTCCGGTCCGCGCTCGCTCCAGTCCTTCAGCGTGATGAAGGCGAGACCGGCGTTCTGACCGGAACCCGAGAACGAAAAGCCGTTGATGGCGATGATGCGATCGACAGCCTTTTCCGCCATGGCGATCTTCTCGATCTGCGAAATGACGTCGATCGTACGGTCGGTGCTGGCCTCTGCCGGCGCCTGCACGTCGACGATCAGAAAGCCCTGGTCTTCGTTCGGCAGGAACGATGTCGGCAGCTGGATATAGGCCCAGCCGAGACCCGCGACCAGCGCAAGATAGATGATCATGAAGCGGCCTGAGCGCTTGATGATACCGCCGACAGTGCTCGAATAACCGTGAGACGCCTTGTTGAAGCCGCGATTGAAGAGGCCGAAGAAGCCCTTCTTCTCGTGGTGGCCTTCCTTGATCGGCTTGAGGAACGAGCCGCAAAGCGCGGGCGTCAGCGAAAGCGCGAGGAAACCGGAGAACAGGATCGACACGACCATGGTCAACGAGAACTGCTGGTAGATGATGCCGACGGCGCCCGGGAAGAAGGCCATCGGCACGAACACTGCCGTCAGCACCAGCGTGATGCCGATGATGGCGCCGGAAATCTGCCCCATCGCCTTGCGTGTCGCTTCCTTCGGCGACAGCTTTTCCTCGGCCATGATGCGTTCGACGTTTTCGACGACAACGATCGCGTCATCGACGAGAATGCCGATCGCCAGAACCATCGCGAACATCGTCAACACGTTGATCGAGAACCCGGACGCATACATGACGGCACAGGTGCCGAGCAGCGCCACAGGCACGACCAAGGCCGGAATGACGGTGTAACGGATGTTCTGCAGGAAGATGAACATGACGACGAAGACGAGAATCATCGCCTCGATCAGCGTATGAATGACCTTCTCGATCGACACCGCCACGAACGGGCTGGTGTCGTAAGGGATCTCATACTGTACGCCGGCGGGGAAATACCCTGACAGTTCTTCCATGACCGCCTTGACGCCTTCCGAGGTCGCAAGCGCGTTGCCGGTCGGCGACAGCTGGATACCGATGGCGGCACTCGGCTGACCGTTCAGGCGGCTGGAGAAGTTGTAGCTTTCACCACCAACTTCGACACGGGCAACATCGCGAAGACGAACCGACGAACCATCGGGATTGGCGCGCAGCACGATCGCGCCGAACTGTTCGGGCGAGGTGAGCTGCCCTTGGACATTGACGGTGGCCGAAATCTGCTGGCCGATCGGGTTCGGCGTCGCACCGATGCGGCCGCCGGCAACCTGGGCGTTCTGCGCCGAGATGGCACTGACGATATCCGCGGAGGTCAGGCTGAGGCCGACCATCTTGTCGGGATCCATCCAGATACGCATGGAGCGCTGGGTGGCAAACAGCTGGGCGCTGCCGACGCCATCGACACGGCGGATTTCACCGATGACGTTACGCTGCAGATAGTCGCCGAGACCGATCGCGTCGGTATTGCCGTCCGTCGAGGTCAGTGAAACGACCATAAGGAACGACGTGCCGGCGCGCTCGACGCGAATACCCTGCGAGGTGACGGCCTGCGGCAGGCGCGGCTCGGCGCGGGCGATGCGGTTCTGAACTTCGACCTGCGCTTCACCGATATTGGTGCCGGGAGCGAAGGTAACGTTGATCGATATACGGCCGGAGGATTCGGACGTGGATTCGAAATAGATCAGCCCCGGAACACCGTTCAGCTCGTCTTCGATCGGACGCGTGACGCTCTGGTAGATGTTTTCAGGAGACGCACCAGGATAGCTGGTGGAGATGGAGATCTGCGGCGGTGCGACATTCGGATACTGTGCGATCGGCAGCATCGGGATAGCGAGCACGCCTGCCAGCATGATGAAGATCGCGACGACCCACGCAAAGATCGGCCGATCGATGAAGAAACTTGCCATACGATCGGGTCCTTACTTCTGTGCTGCCGGCGCTGCGCCTGCGGCTTCTGCCGCAGGCTTTTCTGGATTCCAAGGCTGCGGATTGACGGTTGCGCCGGGTGCAGTCTTCTGGAAGCCATCCGCGATGACCTGGTCGCCGGCCTTCAGTCCCTGCGAGATGACCCAGCGATCGCCAAGCGCACGACCGACATTGACGCGGCGCTGTTCGACCTTGTTGCCTTCACCGACGACAAGCACGCTTGCCTGACCACCCGGATCACGCTGAACCGCCTGCTGCGGAACCGCAAAGGCTTCCCTCTCAACACCCTGCTGGATCTGGACGCGCACATACATGCCCGGCAGAAGGTCGCCGTCCGGATTGGGGAATTCGCCACGCAGTGTCACTTGGCCGGTCGTCTCATCGACGGCGGCTTCGGAGAACAGCAGGCGTCCCGTCTGGGCGTAGGGCGTGCCGTCATCGAGAAGCAGTTTTACTTCCGCCTCATTGTCGCCGGTCATCAGCTTGCCGTCTTCGAGCGCCTTGCGCAGGCGGATCAGGTCGGCAGCCGGCTGGGTGAAGTCGGCATAGATCGGGTCGAGCTGCTGGATGGTCGCAAGGTTCTCGGTGCTGTTGGCGCTGACAAGCGCGCCCTCGGTGATCAGCGCACGACCGATGCGGCCGCTGATCGGCGCGGTGACCTGCGAATACTGCAGATTGAGATTTGCCTGTGCGAGGCCGGCCTCGGCAACGGCAACCTCGGCATCGGCCTGCGCCAGCAGGGAGATCGCGTTGTCGAATTCCTGCTGGGAGGCGACATTGGAGCGACGCAGCTGCTGCTGGCGATCGGAGGTCTGGCGCGCCTGCAATTGGGCTGCCTTGGCACGTGCTACGGTAGCCTTGGCGCTATCGACCTGAACCTGAAAAGTGGCCGGATCGATCCGGTAAAGAACATCGCCGCGATTGACATGCGAGCCCTGCTCGAAGACCTGCTCGACAACGATGCCGGAGACACGCGGGCGAACTTCGGCAAGCCTTGTCGGAGAGATGCGGCCGGGCAGTTCGTTGATGATCGGCAGGGATTCAGCGGCAATCGTCATGACGCCGACCGGGCTGGGCGGCGGCGCCTGCTGGGCCTGCCCCTGCTGCTCCTGCTGGCACCCTGCCAGAAATGCGAGGCCAGACAAAAGTGCGAGAGCGCGCAGCGGCGTCTTTTGCATCGGAAAGCTCCAACTGAAGGGGGAGAAAATTTACATACAAACTAATACGTATATAAATTATCGCAAGTTGATTTTGAATATCACGGTGGTTGAGCAAGGGCATATCACTGCATGCCAGAATTGCTCAACCGAGAAGCGTTGCGACAACCCGCAGAAACATGCGTCATTACCGCCCAAGCGATCCGCAAAGCCACAAATCGACAAATAAAATAATGAAATCAGTATCTTGATCGGTATTATCGAGGAAATACAATCGCCTCGATAGCATTGGACACGGCCATGCCGCCCGATGCAACAGCCTGCCACCAATCTAACATAGTTTTGATGAGAAGCAGCCACAAATTTGAAAACGGGCAGGGAGGTTACTGCGGGTGAATGCCATACTGCGCCAGCATGAACATCATTTAATCTTTGCTGCGTTGACAGGCCGGCGGCGAAAAACAATATCGGTACTCATCGGTTTTACAAAGGTTGAGTATCTCGAATGCGTCTCAAGACGGCCCTGCCACTCCTGCTTATCGCGCTTGTCATCATAGGTGTCGGCACCGCCTTTACACTGTCGTCATCGGCCTCCACCCCGGCAGTGCTGACTACGCCCGTGGCGCGCGGCAATGTGGAATCGACGGTTCTCGCAACGGGCACGCTCAAGCCATCACGGCTTGTCGCCGTCGGTTCGCAGGCATCTGGTCGCATTACCTCGCTGAAGGTTGCCGTCGGCGACACGGTGAAGGCGGGCGATCTCATCGCGCTCATTGATTCCACTACGCAGGACAACGCGCTGAAAACCGCCAATGCGGCACTTGCCAATGTTCAGGCGCAGCGCAACGAGCGCGTCGCAGAGCTGGAAAACGCCAACCTCACCCTCGCTCGCCAGCAGGCGATCTACGAGAAACAGGCGGGCTCCCGCGCCGATCTGCAAACCGCCGAAGCCGAAGTGAAGGTCGTCACGGCACAGATAGAGGCGCTCGATGCGCAGATCACAGAGGCCGAGGTTGCCGTCGAGACGGCGCAGGCGGATGTCGGTTATACGCGGATCAGCGCCCCGATGGACGGCACGGTTCTCGCGATCGTCAACCAGGAAGGCCGCACCGTCAACGCCACGCAATCAGCCCCCACCATCGTTGCGCTTGGCGACCTGACCCGCATGACCGTCCGCGCCGAGATTTCGGAAGCCGATATCACCCGCGTCGAAGCCGGGCAGAAGGTGCGCTTCAACGTCATCGGTGACCGGGCGAGATCCTATGACGCAACGCTTGCGGCAATCGAGCCTGCCCCGGAATCGATCGTCGATGACAGCAGCGTCGCCACGTCCAGCACCAGCTCGTCATCTTCGTCGTCCTCATCCTCTTCGGCGATCTATTATATCGGCGTCTTCGACATCCCAAACGAAGACGGCCGTTTCCGCACCTACATGTCTGCGGAGGTCAATATCATCCTCGGTTCGGCAGCAGATGTGCTCACCATCCCATCCTCCGCCCTGCCGGAAACCGCCGCGACGGGCAGCGCTCAGGTCCGCGTCGAGAAGGACGGCAAGATAGAGGCCCGCAAGGTCGAGATCGGCCTCAACAACAAGATCACCGCCGAAGTGAAGTCCGGCCTCTCCGAAGGCGAGCGGGTTGTGATCAGCGAAGGCTCCGCCACACCATCGGCATCCAGCCGCCGTGGCGGCCCGCCGCCGATGTTCTGATAGGAGGCAAGCGATGACCGAACCCCTGATTTCGCTCGCCGGCCTGCGCCGCGATTATGCCTCCGGCGATGGCACGATCACCGTGCTGAAAGACGTCGACCTGACGATCGATCGCGGCGAGATGGTCGCGATCATCGGCGCCTCCGGCTCCGGCAAGTCGACCCTGATGAACATTCTCGGACTGCTCGACCGGCCGACCGAAGGCACCTACAAGATTTCCGGCCGCGAAACCTCGGCCCTCGACAACGACGACCGCTCGGCACTGCGGCGCGAGCATTTCGGCTTCATCTTCCAGCGCTATCATCTGCTGGACGAAATCTCGGCGCTCTCCAATGTCGAGATCCCGGCGGTCTATGCCGGCCGCGACCGCAGCCAGCGGCGTGAACGGGCAGCCGCCCTGCTCGGACGCCTCGGCATGGCGGATCGCACCGAGCATCGGCCGGGCCATCTCTCCGGCGGCCAGCAGCAGCGCGTGTCGATTGCCCGCGCGCTGATGAACGATGCCGACGTGATCCTGGCGGACGAGCCAACCGGCGCGCTCGACAAGGCAAGCGGCGAGGAGGTCCTGCGCATCCTTGACGAGTTGCATGCCGAAGGCCGCACCATCATCATCGTCACCCATGATGCGACGGTTGCTGCCCGCGCTGAACGTATCATCGAAATATCCGACGGCCGGATCATTTCCGATACCCGCTTCAGGGAGCTTCCCGCTCCGGTAAAGGAAACAGCGCCGCGAACCCCCGCCCCTGCCAACCGCGTCTGCGCAGGCCTCGACCGTTTTCGCGAAGCCTTCCTGATGGCCTGCAAGGCGCTGAAAGCGCATCGCATGCGCTCCTTCCTGACCATGCTCGGCATCATCATCGGCATCGCCTCGGTTATCTCGGTCGTCGCGCTCGGCACCGGCAGCCAGCAGAAGGTGCTTGCCAATATCAGCAGCCTCGGCACCAACACGCTGGAAGTCTTTCCCGGCACCGGTTTCGGAGACATGCGCTCCGGCCGGGTGAAAACCCTTGTCGTCTCCGACGCCAATGCACTGGCGAAACTGCCCTATATCGCCGCCGCGACGCCGACGGTCTCCACCAGCACCACAGCACGCTTCGGCGCAACCGAAGCCAACGCCCTGATCAACGGCGTCGGCAGCAGATATTTCGAGGTCAAGGGGTCGAAACTCGTCGCCGGCCGTTTCTTCGATGAAGCCGGCGTGCAGGCGATGGAACAGGATGCAGTGATCGATGAAAACACGGCAAAGACCCTGTTCGGCAGCGATACAGCCAAGGCAATCGGCCAGGTGTTTCTGGCCGGAAGCGTGCCGTCGCGGGTGATCGGCGTGATCTCGTCGCAGCAGGGCGGTTTCGGCTCCAGCGACAATCTCTCGATCTACCTGCCCTATACCAGCGTGCAGACCCGTTTCACCGGCGACCAGTCGCTGCGCAGTATCACGCTCAGGATCAGCGATGATGCCGATACGAGCGTTGCCGAACAGGCGGTCACCACCTTCCTCACCGGCCGCCACGGCACGAAGGACTTTTTCGTCTTAAATACCGACGACATCCGCCAGACCATCACCAGCACGACACAAACGATGACGCTGCTGATCGGCGCGATCGCGGTCATCTCGCTGATCGTCGGTGGCATCGGTGTGATGAATATCATGCTGGTCTCGGTGTCGGAACGGGTCAGCGAAATCGGCGTGCGCATGGCGGTCGGAGCCAGACGACAGGATATCCTGCAGCAGTTCCTGATCGAGGCCGTGCTCGTCTGCCTGATCGGCGGCGTGCTCGGCGTGGCGCTCGCGCTTTTGTTCGGCGCGACATTCAGCCTGTTCGGTTCGAGCTTCAGCCTTGTGTTCACGACTGCACCCATCGTTCTTGCAGTCGTTTCGTCCTGCCTCATCGGCATCGCCTTCGGCTATCTTCCGGCACGCAACGCGTCGCGGCTTGATCCGGTGGCGGCTCTTGCGTGATGCCGGCGAACAGCCGACACTGCGGTTGATGGATAACAACGACACGATGCCCGAAATCAAACGTTCAAGGGGACGCCCGAAAACGCAGAGCGACGACGAGCGCCGCCAGGCGATCGTCGAGGAGGCCCAGCGCACCTTCGTCGAACTCGGCTATCGCGGCACCACGACCGATATCGTGGCGGCGCGATGTCATATCTCCAAGCAAACCCTCTATCGGGTATTCAAAAGCAAGGCGGATCTGTTCCTCGCGGTCGTCGGCTCCCATCGTCGGATGATGCTCGCTCTGCCGCGCCCCGAAGATGAAGACAGGCCCGTCGATGAAGTTTTAGCAGATATCTTCATGATCGACATCGATGAGGCAGCGGAACGGGAACGCGAAGCCTTCATCTCCTTCGTCATACGGGAATCGCAGCAGGTTCCCGAACTGGTCGATATTTTGCACCGGGAGGGTGTCGACCGATCACGAAAGCTTCTCGCGGAATGGCTCGATCTTCAGGTGGCCCGCAACAAGCTTGCACTCGACAACACGTTGAGCGGCGCCCGGATGCTGATGGATCTCCTGTTCGGCGGCATGGCCGGGCCGGGCAGCCGCGACTGGAAGGACCGGGCGGATCGCAACCGCCATCTGCGGCGCTGTATCGATGTCTTTATCCGGGGAAACCAGCCTCACTGAAATCCGGAAACGGGATTCAGCAAAAAGTTGCATTGACCGTGGTCAATTCGCCATGACGCGATAAGTCTATCGTCACGGGAACATTTGCAATTGCCTGGGGGCGGTGATGACGAAATCCGCAAGGGGATGGGTCTGGGGCGTAATCGCCCTCGTTGTAGTTGCTTGCGGATATTATGCTTGGACGGTTTTCCGCGGCGACAGCTTAGCCGCGGGTTTTACCTCCAGCAACGGCCGCATCGAAGCGGTGGAAATCGACATCTCCACCAAGACCGCCGGCCGGCTGAAGGAGCTGATGGTTCGCGAAGGCGACTTCGTCAAGGCGGGTCAGGTTCTGGCCAAGATGGATACCGCCCAGCTGGAAGCCAGCAAGCGTCAGGCGCAAGCGCAGCTTCGCCGCGCAGAAATTTCCGTCGATACCGCCCACAGCCTCGTCGCCCAGCGCGAGGCCGAACGCAAATCGGCCCTCGCAGTGATAGAGCAACGCAAGGCACAGCTCGACTCGGCGCAAAAGACCAACGCCCGCTCGCGGCAACTGCTCGCCAACAATACCGTTTCGCAGCAGGTGGTCGATGACAGCGAGGCGGCCGAACAGGCGGCCCGTGCCACGCTCGCCTCCGCGGAAGCTTCGCTTGCGGCATCCGATGCGGCAATCAACGCTGCCAAGGCGCAGGTGGTTGATGCAGAGGCTTCGGTAGATGCAGCCAAGGCCCAGATCGACAGCGTCGATACCGATATCGCTGATAGCACGCTGACATCGCCGCGCGACGGCCGGGTCCAGTACCGCGTCGCCCAACCGGGAGAGGTTTTGTCCGCCGGCGGCCGCGTTCTCAATCTCGTGGATCTCGGCGATGTCTACATGACCTTCTTCCTGCCCACCGCGCAGGCCGGCCAGACCCCGATCGGCTCCGACGTCCGCCTCGTCCTCGACGCGGCGCCCCAATACACGATCCCGGCAAAAGTCTCTTTCGTTGCCGATGTCGCGCAGTTCACGCCGAAAACGGTTGAAACTGAGGAAGAGCGCCAGAAACTGACATTCCGCGTGCGCGCCCAGATCCCGCAGGAACTGCTTCAGAAATACATCCAATACGTCAAGACGGGCCTGCCCGGCATGGCCTATGTCCGGCTAGACCCGCAAGCCGCATGGCCGGAAAATCTCGAACGCAACCTCGTGAAGTGACGGCGCCGATATGGACGCCGCCGACAAACACGCTCCAAGCGACAGCAAGCCGGTAGTCCGGCTGCAGCAGGTATCGCTTGCCTACAAGAAGACGGTCGCCCTCGACGACGTCTCGATCGATATCCCGTCCGGCTGCATGGTCGGCATGATCGGGCCGGATGGCGTCGGCAAGTCGAGCCTTCTGTCGCTCGTCTCCGGCGCCCGCGCGATCCAGAAGGGCAAGGTCGAGGTGCTAGGCGGTGACATGGCGGATGCCCGCCATCGCGATGCGACCTGCCCGAAGATCGCCTATATGCCGCAAGGTCTAGGCAAGAACCTCTATCCGACCCTGTCGGTCTTCGAGAATGTCGACTTTTTCGCCCGCCTATTCGGCCAGGGCAAGGCCGAGCGCGAGGCACGCATCAGGGAACTGCTCGAAAGCACCGGCCTAGGCGCTTTCGCAGATCGGCCCGCCGCCAAGCTTTCAGGCGGCATGAAACAGAAACTCGGCCTCTGCTGCGCCCTGATCCATGATCCGGATCTGTTGATCCTTGATGAGCCAACGACCGGCGTCGATCCGCTTTCCCGCCGGCAGTTCTGGGAACTGATCGATACGATCCGCGCAGGCCGGCCCGGCATGAGCGTCATCGTTGCCACCGCCTATATGGAAGAGGCTGCCGGCTTCGACTGGCTTGTCGCCATGAACGGCGGCAAGGTTCTCGATACCGGCACGCCGGCCGAACTGCTGTCGCGCACCGGCACCGACAATCTCGACGCCGCCTTCATCGCGCTTCTTCCCGAAGCCGAGCGCCGCGGACATGTCGATGTCGTCATCCCGCCGCGCCAGCATGAGGGTGCAGAGGAATACGCCATCGAGGCCAGCCATCTCAGCATGCGCTTCGGCAGTTTTACCGCAGTCGACAATGTCAGCTTCCAGATCCCGCGCGGCGAAATCTTCGGTTTCCTGGGCTCCAATGGCTGCGGCAAGTCGACGACGATGAAAATGTTGACCGGGCTTCTCGCCGCCAGCGAAGGCGAGGCGAAACTCTTCGGCCGCACGGTCGATGCCAGCGACATGGCCGTGCGGCGCCGCGTCGGTTACATGAGCCAGGCCTTTTCGCTCTACAGCGAACTGACCGTGCGCCAGAACCTCGACCTGCACGCCCGCCTGTTCAAGCTGCCGGAAGACAAGATCCCGGCGCGGATCGACGAGATGGCCAGCCGCTTCGGCCTTGCCGATGTGATGGAAACGCTGCCCGACGGCCTGCCGCTCGGCATCCGCCAGCGCCTGTCACTTGCGGTTGCGATGATCCATGCGCCGGATGTGCTAATCCTCGACGAGCCGACCTCAGGCGTCGATCCCATCGCCCGCGATGCCTTCTGGCAGATCCTTGCCGACCTTTCGCGCAAGGATAACGTCACCATCTTCATCTCCACCCATTTCATGAACGAGGCGGAACGCTGCGACCGCATCTCGCTCATGCATGCCGGCAAGGTGCTGATCAGCGACACGCCGGACGGGATCGCCAGAAGCCGCAATGCCGCAACGCTCGAAGAGGCTTTCATCGCCTATCTGGAAGAAGCTTCTGGAATCACGCCATCGGAAAAGGAAGCTGATCCTGCGCCAGCAAAGCTGCCCCTCTTGCATGACACCCTCGCCCCGAAAAGGCGCCGCCTCTTCGATTTCCGCCGCATGTTCAGCTATACGCGGCGCGAGACGCTGGAACTGCAGCGCGATCCGATCCGCGCCACGCTCGCCGTCCTCGGCAGCGTCATCCTGATGTTCGTCATCGGCTACGGCATCAACATGGATGTCGAGGATTTGACCTTTGCCGTTCTCGACCGCGACGACTCAACGATCAGCCGCGACTATGTGCTGGATATCGCCGGATCGCGCTATTTCATCGAGAAGGAGCCGCTGCGCGATTATGCCGACATGGACAAGCGGATGCGCGAAGGCGAGATCAGTCTGGCGATCGAGATCCCGCCCGGCTTCGGACGCAACGTGCTGCGCGGCGACACCGTCGAGATCGGCGCCTGGATCGACGGCGCCATGCCGCAGCGGGCCGAAACCGTCAGCGGTTACGTCCAGGGCATGCATGCCAACTGGCTGAACCGCAAGGCGAAGGAGATCAACGGGGCCGCGGCCACGCAAGGGGCCTTCTCCATCGAAACCCGCTTCCGCTACAATCCGGACGTCAAGAGCCTCGTCGCGATGGTACCGGCGGTCATCCCGCTCCTTCTGATCCTCATTCCCGCCATGCTTTCGGCCCTCAGCGTCGTGCGCGAAAAGGAACTGGGCTCGATCATCAATCTCTACGTCACGCCGGTAACCCGGCTGGAATTCCTGTTCGGCAAGCAGCTGCCCTATATCGTGCTCGGCATGCTGAATTTCCTTCTGCTGGTCGCCTTCGCCACGCTGATTTTTCGCGTGCCCTTCACCGGCAGTTTCATCACTTATGCGACGGCCGCTCTCCTCTACGTCATCATCGCCACCTCGATCGGCATATTGATGTCCACCTTCATGTCGAGCCAGATCGCCGCGATCTTCGGGACAGCGCTTCTGACGCTGATCCCGGCCACCCAATATTCCGGCATGACCGACCCGGTCTCGTCGCTTCAGGGTGCGGGCGCCCTGATCGGCCAGATCTACCCGACCAGCTATTTCATGACGATCTCGCGCGGCACCTTCTCCAAGGCGCTGGATTTCGCCGGGCTGGCCGGTTCCTTCGTGCCGCTTTTGATCGCCATCCCCATTCTGGCCGCGCTCGGCGCGGTGCTTCTCAAGAAGCAGGAGAGCTGACCCATGTTCTCGTCCAACATCCTCCAGCTCGGTCTCAAGGAATTGCGCGGCCTCGCCCGCGATCCGATGCTGCTTCTCCTCATCGTCTACGCCTTCAGCCTGCAGATCTATACCGGCTCCAGCGCAATGCCGGAAACGCTCAACAATGCCGCCGTCGCCATCGTCGATGAGGACCAGTCGCCTTTGTCGGGCCGCATCAGCACAGCCTTCATGCCACCCTATTTCGTCCCCCCGAAACAGATCTCGATTGCCGAGATGGACAGCCGCATGGATGCCGGCCTCGACACATTCGCGCTCAACATCCCGCCGGATTTCCAGCGCGATGTGCTGGCGGGCCAGCAGCCGGTCATCCAGCTCAATGTCGATGCCACCCGCATGAGCCAGGCCTTCAGCGGCAACGGCTATATCCAGACGATCGTTTCAAACGAGGTCGGCGAATTCCTCAACCGGTACCGCGGTGCAAGCAGCGTCCCGGTGGATCTCACGCTCCGGGCGCGCTTCAATCCGTCGCTCGACAAATCCTGGTTCGGCTCGATCACCAACATCATCACCTCGATCACCATGCTGTCGATCGTGCTGACGGGTGCAGCACTCATCCGCGAACGCGAACACGGCACGATCGAGCATCTGCTCGTCATGCCGGTCACACCAACGGAAATCATGATCAGCAAGATCTGGTCGATGGGACTCGTCGTTTTGCTGGCGTCCAGCTTCGCCCTGTTCGTCATCGTCAAAGGGCTTTTGGCGATCCCGATCGAAGGCTCACCAGCCGTCTTCCTCCTTGGCACGGCGCTCTTCCTGTTCGCCACCACCTCGATGGGCATATTTCTGGCAACCGTCGCCGGCTCCATGCCGCAATTCGGCCTGCTACTGATCCTCGTGCTTCTGCCGCTTCAGGTTCTCTCAGGCGCGATGACGCCGCGCGAAAGCATGCCGGATATCATCCAGTACATCATGCTTCTCGCCCCCAACACGCATTTCGTCATCCTCGCCCAGGCGGTTCTCTTTCGCGGCGCGCAGCTCGACGTCGTCTGGCCTCAACTGCTGGCGCTGCTGGTGATCGGTTCCGTGCTGTTCTGGCTGGCGCTGCGCCGTTTCAGACGTTTCCTCAGATAGACGTGACCGTTATTCCGCAGCAATTGCCGGGCGATGATCGTCGTTCGTCTCTGTCCGCTCTTCATCTTTCCGCCTTCCAAGACGGCTGAGGAACCGGCCGAAACGGTCCATCTCGACGAAGATCACCGGCGTGATGAACAGCGTCAACGCCTGGCTGACAATCAGGCCACCGACCACCGCGACGCCGAGCGGCTGGCGAAGCTCCGAGGACGCGCCGCCGCCGATCGCGATCGGCAGGGCACCGAGCAGCGCGCAGAAGGTCGTCATCATGATCGGCCGGAAACGGCGCACACTTGCCTCATGGATCGCGGCCGCGGCACTCTCCCCCTTCTCCCGCATCGTCTCCACCGCCACGTCGATCATCATGATGGCGTTCTTCTTGACGATGCCGATCAGCATCAGAAGCCCGATCAGCGCGATGATCGAAAGGTCGAAACCGAACAGTTTCAGCGCCAGAAGCGCGCCGAATGCCGCCGCCGGCAGGCCGGAAAGAATGGTCAGCGGATGGATGAAGCTCTCATAGAGCACCCCGAGCACGACATAGATGGTGAGAACCGCGGCAAGGATCAGCAGCGGCGTATTGCCCTGGCTCTGCTGGAAAATCTGCGCCGTGCCGCCGTATGAAGTGAACACGTCGGCCGGCATATCCATCGATGCCTTGATCTGGTCGATCGCAGCCGTCGCATCGCTGAGCGAAACATTTTCCGGCAGGTTGAACGAAATCGTCGTCGAAACGAGCTGCCCGGTCTGGCTGATCGTCACCGGCGCGGTCTTCCGCTCCACATGGGCAAAGTTCGACAACGGCACCAGCGTGCCGTTGGACGACATGACCCGCACCTGCTGCAGCAACTGGTCGTTCCACTGGCGGCTGGTGTCGAACTCGACGATCACCTCGTAACTGTCGCCCGTCGACTGGATTTCCGCCGCATTATACCCCCCGAAGGCCATCTGCAGCGATTTGCGCAACGCATCGTCGGTAATGCCGAAACGCGCAGCCTTTTCCGTATCGACCCTGATATCGGCCTCGATCGCGTTGTTCTGCGCATCCGACGTCACGTCGGTGAAATGCTGCCGGTCCTTGCGCATCGCATCCTGCAGCTTGCCAGACCATTCATTCGTATCGTCCACCTTCAATGCCTGGACGACGAGCTGATATTGGCTGGCCGTGCTGCGCCCGCCGAAACGCAGGCTCTGCTGCGGCGTGATGAAAGCTCTTATACCGGCGATCTTGCCCGTCGCCTGCCGCAGTTCCTGCAGCGTCTGCTGCAATGGCGGTCTTGCGTCGCGGTCTTTCAACTCGACAAAGATCGTGCCGTTATTGAGTGGGCTTCGGCTGTTGCCGCCGACCGTGGAGGTCACATGGTTGACCGCCGGGTTGGCGCGGATCGCAGCCACGACCTGAGCCTGCAGATCACGCATCGCCGTATAGGAAATGTCCTCGCGCGCACGCGTCGAAACCGAAAGCCTGCCGATATCCTCGGTCGGGAAGAAACTGCTCGGCAGCGTCTTGAACAGATAGATCGAGCCACCGACCGAAGCCAGGAAGACCAGCATGATCACCGTCCGGTTGCGCAAACACCAGCCAACTGACCGATCGTAACCGCGCAGCGTCTTCTCGAAACCGCGATCGAATATCCTGACGATCAGGCTCGGCCGATGATGCCGGTCCGACATCCGCGATCCGAGCATCGGCGTCACGGTCAGCGACACGATAGCCGAAGCGACGATCGCAAGGGCAACCACCATGCCGAACTCGTTGAACAGCCGGCCGACCACCCCGCCCATCAGCAGGATCGGGATGAACACGGCAATCAGCGAGATCGACATCGAAACGATCGTGTAACTGACTTCCGCGGCCCCCTGCAGCGCCGCCTGCCGCACCGGCATGCCGTCCTCGATATGCCGCATGATGTTCTCGAGCATCACGATCGCGTCGTCGACCACGAGGCCGACGGAAAGCGTCAGCCCCAGAAGCGAGATATTGTCGATACTGTAGCCGAGCAGGTACATGGCCCCAAACGTGGTGACCAGCGACAGCGGCACGGCAAGCGCAGGCACGATCGTCGCCGAAACACGCCCGAGGAACAGATAGATCACCAGCACGACCAGCGCGATCGTCAGCCCTAGCGTGAACTGTACGTCGGAGATCGACTCGCGGATCGATACCGAGGAATCGTTCATCACGTTGAGCGTCACAGAAGCCGGAAGCTCTGCCGTCAGTGCCGGTAGCTTTGCTCTCACCGCATCGACGACGGCAACCGTATTGGCGTCCGGCTGGCGCTGCACGGCAAGCACGATGGCCGACTGGCCGTCATACCAGCTGCCCGCGTCGAGGTTTTCGACACTGTCTTCCACCCGTGCGATATCCCCGAGATGGATCGGCGCACCGTTGGGCGAGGCGATCACCAGCGAGCGGAATTCTTGCGCGTTGGTGCGCTGGGTGTCGGCATTGATCGTCAGCTTCTGGCTACCGTTCTGCAGCGAGCCGACCGGCGCCTGGCTGTTGGCAGCCTCGATCGCGTTCGTCACGCTCTGGACGCCGAGACCGCGCGCCTGCAGCTTGTCGGGGTCTACCTCGACACGAACGGCGTAGGTCTTCGCCCCGAAGATCGACACTTCGGCAACGCCGGGCAGTGTCGAAAGCGTCGGCGAGATGACGTTCTCGGCGATCTCGTCCACCTTGCTCGGCGGCAGGCTGTCGCTTTTGACGGTCAGAAGCAGCACCGGCGCATCCGCCGGGTTGGTCTTGCGATAGCTCGGCGCCGTCGTCATGTTGTCCGGCAATTGCCGGCTTGCCTGCGAGATCGCCGCCTGCACGTCGGCGGCGGCGGCATCGATATTGCGGCTCAGATCGAATTGCAGCACGATAGAGGAACTGCCGAGCGAGTTGGTCGCGCTGATTTCGCTGATGCCCGGAATGGTCTCGAATTTCTTGATCAGCGGCGTGGAAACTGCCGTCGCCATCGTCTGGGGCGAAGCACCGCTCAACGACGAGGACACATTGATCGTCGGGAAATCCACCTGCGGCAGCGCCGCGACCGGCAGCATCCGATATCCGGCAAGACCGGCCAATATCGCGCCGATGGCAAGAAGCGTGGTGGCGACGGGACGCCTGATGCAGAATTCGGAGATCAATTGCTTGCCCCCGGTTCAATCACGCTATTGACCGAGGCAGTTTCCCGGCCGGCGTTCGAAAAATCCTCATGAACCGTCGCCCCATCGGCAAGCTGCGACTGCCCTTCCACGACGACGTGAGCACCGTCCTCTATCCCCTTGGTGATTGCCGTATCGCTTCCGTTGGAGCGGGAAACCGTCACCAGCGTCTTGTGGGCCTTCCTGTCATCCCCGATCGTGTAGATGAAGGGAGTGTCGGCACCCGGATTGACCGCAACGGTCGGCACCACGATATTCTCTTCACCGCCGTTGAAATGTACCGTCACGTTGACAGACTGGCCAGGCCATAGCTCTCCACCCGGATTATCGAACTGCGCCTTTGCCAGAATGGTACCCGAGGCTGTGTCCACCGTGTTGTCGAAAAAGCTGAGCTTGCCGGAAACGACCTCATCCGACGAAGACTGAGGCAGCGCATCGACGGTAATTTCACCACCCGAAAATCCCCGGCGCAATTCACCGAGATACCCTTCCGGCAGATGGAAGCTGACATAGATCGGGTCATATTTCTCGATCGTCACCACGGTGGATCCGACCCCGAGATAGGCACCGACACTGACCGCGATATCGCCGAGACGTCCTTCGAAAGGCGCGCGGATTTCGGTGTGCTCTAAATTGACCTGATCGGCTGCGATCGTTGCCTTGTCGCTTTGGACCGTTGCGGCGCTGGTATCGCGCGTGGCCTGCGCCTCGTCAACCGATTGCTGCGTACCGGCACTGCGATCGACGAGCGTTTTCGCCCGGGCAAGCGCGGTCTCGGCCCCCCTCAGCGTTGCCTCATCCCGCGCCAGCAAGGCCTTGTCCTTGTCGAGTGCCGCCACAAGGCTGCGATCATCCAGCTTGGCGATCAGGTCGCCGGCCTTGACGACATCGCCGTCATGCGCGGTGATCGACAGCACCGTTCCGGCTTCCTGGGCGGCGATCGTGGTGTTTTCATCGGCAACGGCTGCCCCCGTGGCAGTGACATCGAGCGGCAAAGTCATCTTCACGGCAGCAACGGTCTTGACTGCAGGGGGCTGGCCATTGCCTCGCCCACGCTGCCCGTTCCGGCCACCATCCTGCGATTGCTCGTTTGCTGCCGTCTTATCCGCCGAAGCTTGCGGATCAAGCTGATCGAGAAAGGGAAGCTGCGCTCGAAAATGCCATCCGGCAGCTGCCGCTACGGCAAAACAAGCCACGATCCAGATCTTCTTCATGCCGGTAGTTCTCCATCAGGGCCTTGACTCTGTGGAGGAGGATATTGCGCTCAAAACGGCGAAAAGCCAGCGAACACAGCGGCCTGCGGATTAAATCTTGGTAAGGATGCGCGGGATCTCATGAAGCAAAAACGTAACATTCGATCAGTAAAGATCGCCAAGCTCTTCATGGATTGCCGAAATAATCTCGGCGCGTTGCTGGGCCGAACGCCCGGCATGCGCCGCATAGGTCAGCGCCAGCAGCCTCACTGTGCTCAGAATAGTCGTATGCGAGGGGCCGAGCGCAAAACTCGCCACATGGCAAGGCAATACAACATTCGAATATCGTTGCGCTTCCAGCATCGAATTTCGGTCAGTAATGGTGATGATATTGAGCCGGCTCGTCGCAGCATGGCTGAGGATCGGTTTCAGGATCGGCTGGTGCGGTGGCAAGGTCACCAGAAGCAGTACGTCCTTCGGCCCGGTCATTGCAAGATCTTCCGCCCAGGATCCTTGGTTGATGCCGAGGATCATCACGCTGTGCCTGAGACGCGAAAAGACCAGCCGCGCATAGCGCGCCACGCCCTCTTCCACACCAAGCCCGAGAACCCACACTTTTGGCGCAGCACCGATCAGTTCGGCGGCCTGCCGCACCTTGTCGGAACGCATTTCCTCGAATGTCTTGGTGAGATTTTTCAACTCGAGTTCCAGATGCGCGCCGATCGTCCGCCCGAGCGCCACCTGTTCCGACTGCGTCACGGAATAGCCGTAAGGCTCCGTGCGATTGCGCTCTTCGCGCGCCTGCAGCTTTACCTCGTTAAAATCCGCATAGCCGAGATGCTGGAAGAAACGCGCGGCGGTTGCCTTCGAAACTCCGGCCATCTCTGCGATCTCGGTTGCCGAATGGGTCAGGATATCGTCCTGCCGGTCGAGGATCAGCTGGGCAAGCTTCTGCTCTCCGGCTGTCAGCCGCTGGTAGCGTTCCTGAATGCGCAAGACGAGACGCGAGGCCATGATTTCTCCGGTTTGCCGCTCTGCATAAAAAGACTAGCACCCCTCTTGCAACAATGAAACTATTGTTTCACAATTATGAAACATTGAAACAGAGGCCATGATGGCGCAACCACGGGTAATTCGGCAGAGAATTTGGGATAGCCTCAAGGCTGTCGCTCGCCCCGACACGCGCTTTCACCTGAGCTTCAGTGAATTCATTCCGGATTTCGAAGGTGTCGAGCAGGCGACGGACCGCATCGCGGCGCTTCCGGCCTTTACCGGTTCGAAGCTCGCTTTCGTCACGCCCGACAACTCCATGATCGAGCTGCGCCGCCGCCTGATCGTCGAGGGCAAGGGTTTTGTCATGTCGACCTACAACATGCAGCGCGGCTTTCTCTACATGGCGCCGGGCGTGGTTCCGCCGGATGCCGCCCCCTTTGCCGCATGGCTCGACGGCATGGAACATTTCGCCCGCCCGATCAATCTCGAGGAACTGACCACGATCGGCCGTTTCGACCTTCTCGCCACCGGCGCATCGGCGGTGACGAAGGACGGCATCCGTTTCGGCAAGGGCCATACGTTTTTCGATCTCGAATGGGGCATGTTCACCGATCTGGGCCTTGTCGACGAAAAGACGCCGGTCGCGGCGATCGTTCATGATGTCCAGGTCGTCGATGAGCAGCTGAGCCCCAGCGAAACCGATATCCAGGTGGATTTCATCGCCACGCCGAGCCGCCTTGCAACGGTCGAGCGCCACAACCGGCGCCCCCGCGGCATCAAGTGGGAGCAGCTGACGCGCGACGAGATCGCCGATACGCCGCCGCTGAAAGAGCTTGCCCGCATGCGCAGCATCGCCTGACCCAAAGTTTCAAGACTTCACCCCGACAATAAGGAACAGCCCGATGCATCTTTCCCTCAACCGCCGCCATTTCATGGGCCTGATGGGCGCTGCCGCGACCATGCCGATGATGGGCCGCATGGCGTCCGCCGCCACACCGTTCAATTTCCAGGCCTCGTGGATCAACGATGCCGAATTCGCCGGTTATTTCCTCGCCGCCGACAAGGGCTATTACAAGGAAGCCGGGCTTGAGCTGGAATATCTCTCCGGCGGCCCGGACGTCATCCCGGAAAGCTCGATCATCGCCGGCAAGGCCGACCTGACGCTGACCACCCCCGACACCACGATCAAGGCGATCGTCGAACAGGGCGCACCGTTCAAGATCATCGGCGCCCAGTATCAGAAGAACCCGATCGGGATCGTGTCGCTGGCGAAAAACCCGATCAAGGAACCGAAGGACCTGATCGGCAAGACGCTCGCCGTTCCGCCGGTCAACGTCATCTCGGTCGAAGCCATGCTGAAAATTTCGGGCATCGACCGCGCACAGGTCAACATCGTGCCTTACGCCTACGACCCGACCCCGCTGATCAAGGGCGAGATCGACGCTTCCGTCGACTTCACCACCAACGTCCCCTTCACCATCAAGCAGGCCGGCGAGGAAGCAACCTCCTTCCTGCTTTATGATTTCGGCTTCACCATCTTCAACGACACCGTCGTCGTCACCGAAGAAACCTTGAAGGCCAAGCGCAAGGAAATCGTCGCCTTCCTCAAGGCCAGCCGCAAGGGCTGGGAAGAAAACCTCAAGGATCCGGCAGCCTTCCCGAAGACCTTTGCCGATACCTGGTTCAAGGGCACCGGCCGTTCGATCGAAAACGAGGTCTATTTCAACACCGCGCAGAAGCCGCTGATCGAAAATGCCAAGGGCATCTTCTCGATGAGCGAGGAGGCGATCGCCGCCAATATCGAGGCGCTTGCTGCCGTCGGCATCACTGCCAAGCGCGAACACTTCGACACCACCGTTCTCGAAGAAGTTTGATGACCTCTTCGACCGGCATTACGCTTGAAACCGTTTCGCGCTCCTTTCAGGGGCGCGGGACTGTCGTTCAGGCGCTCGACAATGTTTCTCTCGATTGTCCCACAGGCTCTTTCACGGCGCTGATCGGCCCGTCCGGCTGCGGCAAGTCCACCATGCTGCGCCTGGCACTCGGTCTCGATGAAGCGACCGCGGGCGAGATCGGCATTGCCGGCATGAAACCGCAGCAGGCGGCAAAGGCGGGCCTCACCGGCGTCGCTTTTCAGGATGCGGCGCTGATGCCCTGGCGCAGTGTGGAAGACAACATCGCCCTGCCGCTCGACGTGCTCGGCCGCAAGCGCAGTGATTTTTCCGCCAAGATCGCCGAGCTGATCGCACTCGTCGGCTTGAAGGGTTTCGAGAAGGCGCTTCCCGGCGAGCTTTCCGGCGGCATGCGCCAGCGCGTCGCGATTGCCCGCGCCCTTGTCACCGATCCCAAAGTTCTCTTCCTCGACGAACCGTTCGGCGCACTCGACCAGATCCAGCGTCGCCAGATGAATCTTGAGCTGCAGCGCATCTGGATGGAAAGCCGCGCCACGACCCTGCTCGTCACCCACGGCATAGACGAGGCCGTCTTCCTCGCCGACCGGGTTGTCGTGATGCAGAGCCGTCCGGGCCGCATCGGCAAGATCGTTGATATCCCGCTTGCCCGCCCGCGCCTGCCGGAAGTGTTTACCTCTCCGGAATTCCATGTGCTCGAAGATCAGGTCGCGGAGGCGCTGGATGGCCACTGAGAAGGCGCTTGGAGCTTCTTCGGAGATGACCAAGGGAACCAGCGGTTTCCGCCACTGGTCCGCGCTCAGAAACGCGGCCATTCTTCTTGTCCTCTGGGAATTGCTGGGCCGTTTCAAGCTCGTCGCCGGCGGCGCGCTACCAGCCCCGACCGAAGTTCTTATCCGCTTCTGGCAGGATCGCGGCGATTATCCGCTGCATGTCCTCGCCACGTTTCAGGGCGCATCGCTCGGCTTCCTGATCGGCAACGGCCTTGCCATCCTCGCCGGCATTCTCTTCGCCGTCTCGCCGGTTGCGGCAAGGCTCGGCCGCGGCCTCAATGTCGCGATCTTCGCTCTGCCGCCTATCGCCATTTCGCCGATCCTCGTCCTGACCTTTTCCGGCATGACCCCGCGCGTCGTGCTCGCAGCCCTCGGCTGCTATTTCGTTACCATGAGCGCCACCGTCACCGGCATCAGCCAGACCGACAGGCGCATGCTCGATGTCGTTCGCGCCTATGGCGGCGGCCGCCTTGCTCTCCTGCGATTGGTCGAAATCCGCGCCGCCCTGCCCGCCATCCTCGCCGGCCTGCGGATCGCGGCACCCGCCGCAGTCCTCGGCTCGATCCTGGCGGAATTCGGCGGCGGCGGCCGTTTCGGCCTCGGCGCCTATCTGATCGGCTCGCTCGGCCGTGCCGATCCCGCACGCCTCTGGGGCATCGGCCTTGCCGCCACCGCCATGGCGCTGATCGCCTATGGCATTTTCGCGCTTATCGAGGCCCGCCTCACCCGCTCCACCCGCGCCGTCACCGTCGCAGCAACTCCGCCCGGCATCCGCTCCGAAGGCAGTCTCGTCTCGACGATCACCATCACACTCGCCTCGATCGCACTCCCCTTCCTCGTCTGGTGGCTGCTCCTCAAAATTCTTGGCACGCCAGCCATGATCGCCAAAACTCCGGCTGGCGTCTTCGACTATCTCTTCCTCGCCCCCTCCGCGACCTCGGCGCAGACCCGCCTTCTCGCAGCCCTTGGCCAGACGCTGCCTATGACGCTGATCGGCATGGCCGCCGGCCTCGCCTTCGCATTCCTGCTGGCGCTAGCCTCGGTCATGCGCCCCGGCATCGTCCGCTCGTTCATGCCGGTGGCGCTGGTGACGCAGACCATGCCGCTCGTAGCGCTGACGCCGCTGCTCGTGCTGCTTCTCGGTCGCGGCCCTTCGGTCATCCTGTGGATCACCATCTCGATCACCTTCTTCCCGGCCTTCGTCACGCTGGCTCAAGGGCTCGGCATGGTGTCGCGCGGCGCGCTCGATGTGGTGCGCGCCTATGGCGCAAGCCCGTTTACCCAGCTTCGGCTGGTCTCCATCCCGGCATCCTTGCCCTATCTCTTCGCCGCCATGCGGCTTGCCGTTCCGCGCGCGCTTTTAGGCGTGATGATCGCCGAATGGCTCGCCACCGGCACCGGGCTCGGCAATCTTCTGAACCAGTCGCGAGGTTATCTCGACTACGGCATGATCTGGACGGTCGCCGTGGTTTCGGTCCTCATCTCGGTTCTCTTCTATCAAATCGTCATCGTCATCGAACGGCAGGTGCTGCGCAAACGCGGCATGCAGCCGGCCGCCTAAAGTTTTAAAGGAGCACCCCCATGTCCTCTCCAAACTCCAATTACGCAGAAATCGCCGATCACAAGTCCTCCGTGCGCGAACGCGTCTGGACCGAATTGCGCAAGGTCGCCGTCGCCGACAGCCGTTTTCATTTCGATTTCGGCGAATTCATCGCCGATTTCGAAGGCGGTGAAGCGGCCGTCGATCGCCTGATCGACAATCCTTATTATCGCGACGCCCGCCTGATCTTCATCACGCCTGACAACTGCCTCGACCGCCTGCGCCTGCAGGCGCTGAAGGACGGCAAGCTGGTGCTGATGACCACCTATTCGATCAAGCGCGGCTTCTGGCTGCTCGACCCGAAGAAGATCGCGCCGGAAATCTACCTCTATGCCTCGACCCTCGACGGCATGGAACGCGTCGGCGAGCACATGACCCTTGCCGATATCCAGACCAAGCTCCCGAATGTCGACTACATGGTCACCGGCACCGGTGCGATCAATCTGGAAGGCGTGCGTTTCGGCAAGGGTCACGGTTTCTTCGACGCCGAATGGGGCATGCTCTACCAGCTCGGCAAGATTTCCGTCGAAACCCCCTGCGCCGCCGTCGTCCACGACTGCCAGGTCCTGTCGGAAAAGCTCAACCCCGATGTCTACGACACCGTCGTCGACGTAATCTTCACGCCCACCCGCTCGATCAACGTCTCGGGCCCGCACAAGCCGACCTGCGGCATCATCTGGGATCGCCTCGACCAGCACATGTTCGACACCATCCCGCCGCTGCAGGAACTGAAAGCCATGGGCCTCTGATCCCTTATCTTCTGACTACCGGCAACATTGCCGGTAGTCGCTCTCCAAATCATAAACTTGACTCAATAAGTGCATTTTTTATTTCCCCCATGGATTGCATCGCCAAACAGGGGTAAAGCACCGCAAAACTGCGGTGCAGTGACAGTGCCGCCGCGCCTACCCCATTTGCGAGCACACCCATGGTCTCTCTCCGGCATATTCTCTCGGCAGCAATCCTCATCGCATCCTCCCTCACCGCCTCTGCCAGCATGGCGCAGGACGACAAGCCGCTGCGCATCGCGCTTGCCACCAGCATTTCCAATCAGGCGGCAGAAGTGGCCGTCGAGGAGGCGAAGGCCCAAGGCCTCAAGGTCGAACTGACCGAGTTCAACGACTGGAACACGCCGAACATGGCCGTCGCTGATCGCGAGATGGATGCCAACCTCTTCCAGCACATTCCCTATCTCGAATTCACCAACCAGGCCGGCGGCCGTAATCTCGTCCCGGTGGCGCCTGCCTATGCCACCCCGTTCGGCCTCTATTCGAAGAAATACAAGTCGTTGGAAGAGCTGCCCGACAACGCCCAGATCGCCTTCTCCGGCGACGCCGTCAACACCGGCCGCTCGCTGCTTCTCCTCCAGCAGGCAAAGCTGGTTGAACTGAAGCCCGGTACCGGCCATCGCGCCACGCTCGAAGACGTCGTCAAGTGGGTGAAGCCGCTGCGCATCGTCCAGCTCGACGGTCCGCAGATCGCCCGCGCGCTCGACGATGTCGATGCCGCCGCCACCTATCCGACCTTCGCAAAACTCGCAGGCCTCGATCCCGCCTCCGGCCTGATCTTCGAAAACGACCCGATCTACGCCTTCCAGTTCGTAACCCGGCCCGACATGCGCGACGATCCGCGCCTGCGCAAATTCATTGACATCTACCGCGGTTCTGACGCTGTAAAGGCAAAGCTTCGCTCGCTTTACGGAAACCTCGTCTCCTTCCCGTAAGTGGGCGGCGAAAAGCAGACAGTTTCAGATTGGGAAGCCAGAAGATGCACGGTGAATACAAGGTTCAGGGCGGAAAGCTCGTTGTCGTCGATCTCGAAATTGCCGACGGACGCCTCTCGCAGGTTCAGGTTTCGGGCGATTTCTTCCTCGAACCGGCAGAAGCGCTGGAAGACATCCGCGCCTCCCTCGAAGGCCTCTCAGCATCGGCCACGGTGGAGGACATTATCGCCGCCGTGCGCAGCGGCCTGCGCCCCGGCGCGGAAATGATCGGCTTCAGCCCGGAAGCCGTCGCCATCGCCATCCGTCGCGCGCTCGGCGTCACCGGCACATGGCGTGATTACGAATGGCAGATCATCGAGACGCCTGCGCTCACCCCCACCATGCATCTCGCGATGGACGAGGTTCTGGCTAAGGAAGTCGCTTCCGGCCGCCGCGGCCCGTGCCTGCGTTTCTGGGAATGGGAACGCCCCGCCATCATTCTCGGCGGTTTCCAGTCTCTGCGCAACGAGGTGGACATGGAAGCCACGGCGGAACTCGGCATCGAAACCGTCCGCCGTGTCACCGGCGGCGGCGCGATGCTGGTCGAGCCCGGCAACAGCGTCACCTATTCGCTCTACGCACCGGCAGAGCTGGTGCGCGACATGAGCTTTGCCGATTCCTACGCCTTCCTCGACGACTGGGTGCTGAAAGCGCTGCAGTCGCTCGGCATCGACGCCTTCTACAAGCCGCTCAATGACATCTCCAGCTCCAAGGGCAAGATCGGCGGCGCGGCTCAGAAGCGCTTTTCCTCCGGCGCCGTCCTCCACCACGTCACCATGGCCTATGACATGGATGCCGAAAAAATGGTCAAGGTCCTGCGCATCGGCCGCGAAAAGCTGAGCGACAAGGGCACGACCAGCGCCGTCAAGCGCGTCGATCCGCTGCGCAGCCAGACCGGCCTGCCGCGCGAGGAAATCATCCGCCGCATGAAGGAGACCTTCGTCTCGCTGAACGGCGGCACGCCGGGCACGATTTCGGACGAGGAATATGCGGCAGCCGAAAAGCTTGCAGCGGAGAAATTCGCCGGCGAAGACTGGCTGCGCCACATCCCGTGACAGCTATCCCGGCGCCGAGGCGCCGGGCAATCTCACCGCGTCACGGTAAAAACCGCAAGGTTTTCCGGCATCTCGACACCCGTCATGATGGCATCAAGATGGGCGTGAATGGCGTCTGCCGCGCGGTCGGGATCGTGGTCCCGTATGGCATTGAAGATGGCCGTATGTTCCTTGATCAGCCGTGCGATCCGGCCCGGCTTCGGCAGGCTCAGGTGGCAATAACGATCCACCTTGATCTTCACCGACTTGATGATCTCCCAAATACCGGGATATCCGGCCGCCTCGGCAATCAGCGTATGAAACAGGTCGTCGGTCCTGCGGAACCCTTCGTAATCGGCTTCCGCCGCCTGCACCTTCTGCAATTCGAGATTGGCGCGCAGCGTAGCCATCTGCGTCCTGTTGGCTTTCACCGCCGCCGCCCGCACCGTCACGTCCTCCAGCGCCTTTCTGACAACGATCGCCTCCGGCAGCGTATCGAGCGCGATCCGCGCAACGAACGTTCCCGATTGCGGCAGGATCTCGATCAGCTTTTCGTTCGACAACCGCAGGATCGCCTCGCGCACCGGCGTGCGGCTGACACCGAACTGGGCGGCAATCTCCTTCTCCAGGATGGGGTCGCCCGGATAACGGCGCAGCGACACGATATCGTTCCACAGGACCTGATAGATCAGCGCCGAGGTGCTGGCACTGCGCAGGTCCAGTTCGTCGCGTATGCTCGCCAGGTTTTTTCGCTGCTCCTGCGGGGGATTGGTATCCTCCATATAGACCTTCTCACGACTTGTTCTTGGCATTGCGGACCGCTCTTGCGAATCCGCCCCTCTTTGCTGCCGAGCATGGCCCGGCAGCAATCGGCTTGTCAAAGGTTACGGCTTTGACGGATCAAAGCATGGTTTCGAGGATTTCCACCATGGTTTCCGCAGTCAGCTTGCGCGGATTGAAATCCGTCGACCGGCCCACGCCGTTTTTGACGATCTCGGGGATCGCCTCGCGCGTCACGCCAAGCGCCGAGAGACGGGTCGGCGCGCCGAGCTTTTCCATCTTCGCTTCGAAAGCGTCCGCGAATTCCTCGACCGTCCCGAAACCGAGAACCGTCAGAAGATCGCCGAACCAGGGCCCAAGCTCGGGTTCGTTGAAACGCAGGAAGGCCGGAACATAGATCGCGCAGGCCAGCCCGTGCCGAAGATCGTAATCCAGCGTCAGCGGATAGGAGAGCGGATGCAGCGCCGTATTGCCGATCATCGCCATCTGCGTTCCGCCGATCACGCTGCCGAGCGTCACCTTTTCGATCGCATCACGGTCCTTGTCGAGGCAGGCAGCCTCGATATTGCGGAAGATCAGCACAATCGCGCGAAACGCCATCGCCCGCGTCATGTCGTTGGCGCGGGTCGACCAGAACCCTTCCAGCGCCTGCGTCATCGCATCGAGCGAGGTGGACACCGCCACAGCCGTCGGCATGCTGAGCGTCAGCGCCGGATCGACGATCGCGTGATCCGGAAAGCACTCCGGATAGGCAATCGCCGGTTTGGCATTCTTTTCCTTGTCGGTAACGACGGCAAACGGCGTCACCTCGCTGCCGGTCCCGGCAGTCGTCGGCACGGCGATCACCGGCAGGCCGCGACCTGCGGGCTTCTTCACCCGGTAAAGATAATCGCGGATGGAGCCTTCATTCTTCTGCAGCAGCGCCACGCATTTGGCCGCATCCAGCACACTGCCGCCACCGATCGCAACGACCACATCCGCCCCGCTTTCGCGGCAGCGGGCGGCGGCGGTATCGACCGTCAGGATCGACGGGTTTTCCTCGATATCGGTGAAGATCGTCAGTTCGGCAGAGCCGACCAGCTCCTTCAATCCGGCTTCGCCGAGGCGGTTGAGGAAACTGCGTCCAATCATCGCAAACACATGACGGCCGCCCAAATTCGAAATCATATCGGGTAGGGTCGACAGGCGATCCCAACCGAAATGAACCGCGGTCGGCAAGCTGAAATTCCAATTCGAACCCGTCATCTTCGTCACTCCAATATCTTTTACGTTCTTCAAAAACCAATAGGCCGCCGGCAATTCCGCGTCTTGGACAAGACAAAGGAGCGGAGTTGGAGAGGTGATCAGCCCCGCCCGTATCCGCTCCTCCGATCAAGCCATCAAAGCGCTTAGGGGTCGCCAGAGACAGCCTATTGAATTTTAATATATCACTTAGGACCCTCGATTGGAAGGCCATGCTTGGCCATCAGCTGCAGGTAGTCTTCCCGCGGCGGAACGAAGATGTCGATGCCGCGGAAACCGGTCGTCGTGCGGCCGCCATGCGGTACGTTGGACGGATGGACGCAGACATCGCCGGCCTCCATCAGGAAGGTTTCATCGCCGCAGGTATGCTCTTCCGTACCTTCAAGAATGACCAGGATCTGCACGGCTTCATGACTGTGCATCGGGAACACGCATCCGGGAGGGTTGGTGATGAAGCTGAGAAGGGCGGGGCCCGCGGCGACGAAGCGCGTGCTCGACTGTTCGGTCAGCGGCACCAGCGGAATATCCTCGATCGTGTAGCAGTATTTCGATTTGTTGGTTGCTTTGTAAACCATCGTTATTTCTCCTATTTATCCATCAATTCCAGAGCTTTATGGAAGCATCCACGAAAGCACAGGTGTCGTTTGGAGGTAGACGATCGCGCAAAGGACGAGCGTCAGTGCAATGCTCCAGGGAAGTGTCTTGCGGAAAATATCCCCTTCGCGTCCGATGATGCCGACCGCAGCGGCGCCGATTGTCAGGCTTTGCGGTGAAATCATCTTGCCGAGCACGCCACCGGAGCTGTTGGCCGCAGCCAAAAGCGAGGGTGACAGGCCGGTTTCATGAGCCGCCGCGACCTGCAGAGCACCGAAGAGCGCGTTGGCTGAATTGTCGGATCCGGTAATCGCCACGCCGATCCAGCCGATGGCCGGCGACAGGAATGCGAACGCATGTCCGGTCGTGGCGAGCCAGCGCCCGAGCGTGATGGTCTGTCCGGAAAAGTTCATGACGAATGCGACGGCAAGTACGCAGAGAACTGTCGGAATGGCCCATTTGAGCTGCTTGAGCGTTGCGCCGTAAGTCTGCACCGCCTCACCGCCCGAAACCTTCAGGAAAGGCATCGAGAACAGGCCGGCGACCCCGAGAAGCGTGGCGGTACCCGGCAGCCATGGCAGTGACAGCGACGTGCCGATAGCCCCGCCGGTCGGATTGACAATGGCAAGCCCCGGCCATGCGAACTTGCTGACTCCCGCAGACAGAGCCTGGGCGATCGGCCCGAGTTGCGACAGCGTGAAGATCACGATGATCGCGACATAGGGCAGGAAGGCGATCGACACGCTGCGGCTGTTGAACGGGATTTTCGAGTTTTCCCCTTCACTGACGATGGCGCATTCGACGGTTTCCTTCGGCTTCCACACCTGCAGGAAGGCGACCAGTGCCGCAGCACCGGCAAGCGCACCGAGAACGTCGGTCAAGGGCACCGAGATCCAGGACGAGCTGACGAACTGCGTCACGGCATAGGCAAAACCGGCAACCAGCGCAGGCAGCCATGTCTGGCGAAGACCTCTGCCGCCGTCGACGATCCAGACGAGGATCAGCGGAATGAACATCGCAAGGATCGGCGTCTGGCGACCGATGATCGCGCCCAGCTCGTCATAAGGCAGGCCGGATACGGCGGCCAATGTGGTGATCGGAACGCCGAGCGCGCCGAAGGCGACCGGCGCGGTATCGGCCACAAGCGCGCAGAGTGCGGCTTTCAGCGGATCCATGCCGATTGCGACCATCATCACGCCCGCAATGGCGATCGGCGTTCCGGCACCGGCAAGCGCCTCGAGCAGGCCGCCGAAGCAGAATGCGATGATGATAGACTGGACACGCAGGTCCGTGCTGATTACCCCGAAACTGCGCCGCAGGATGTCGAAATATCCCGACTTCACCATCATGTTGTGGATCCAGATGGCATTGATGATGATCAGGATGATCGGAAGAATACTGAACGCCGCACCATAAAGCGCGGAATTGGCGGCGACCGAAACCGGCATGCCGTAGATGATGATGGCAACCCCCATCGCAACGATGAGCGAGCATAGACCGGAAAGCTGCGGCGACAGCCTGAACCCTCCGAGCATGACGAACATCGTCAGAAGCGGCAAAGCCGCAAAGAACGAACTCAGCCCGAGCGACTGAGCAACCGGATCATAAACCTGTTGAAACATTTTCGGCGCGTCTCCCCACGCTGCCCGCAAGCGCGGGCACAAACCCAAAGCCTTGCACCCGCCAAAAACGCCTCCCCTAAAAGCGGTCCAGGTCGATGAGAAAACTCATCTCATGCAAGATGTGTATACTTATATATCAGTTGGATTTGATCGAAAGTGCGCAAGCCGCCGCAGCAGTGAGGCAAGTTGACGCTGGGAGATGGTTAGAGATCAAGACAGTCGATATCATTCGGACAGCGCAGTACCCGCCGGAATGTTCGCATATCGCGCAGGAGCTAGCGAGGGAATGAAGAGCGTGAGACGCGGTTACTGGCTCAGATCGATTCTGCTGGTCACGACCGACTTGCCACTTGCCGGGTCGTTATCGATGGTCTGCAACCGCAGTCGGTTTTCGCCAAGTTTGGCGATTGTCATCGTCGCCTTACGGTCGCCGTTGATATTCCTCGCCCAGCGCACGGCCAGATTTATGGAATCGCCTTGCCGGGTTCCCGAAAGCGAAGAGGGCTGGCCCGAAGGCCCTGTGTAGGTTCCGCTATAACGCGTACCGGAGGCCTTCAGCGCTGCGGAGATGGATCGGCTGACGACAGCAAGCGCGCGACAGGAACCCTGCATCGCAAGATCGTCAGCGCCTGTAGAAAAATCTACATTACAGCTCACATTAACAGATTTTCCGCCGATCCGGGTCAGAATCGTTCCCTTGCCTGACCATTTTCCATCGATGGATTTCAAAAACTCTCCTTCGGCGGCCGTTGCCGAACCGGCCATTCCCATTGGAAGGACCAATGCTGCTGTCAGAATTGCGAGGAACTGCGCATGCATGACAACCTCCATCAAAAGATGCAGGCCTAACGCTCACTTTCAGTACAAGTTCCCGGCAGCCAGAATCCGCCAGAGCGTCAGCAGAATATCCACTGCGCAATTCTTTGCCTGGCAGCAGTCCGACTTCGACCCGGCCATGCTTTAGAGGCTACGGGAAATCACAGCATTTATTATCAGCAAATAAGCTGAGCATTAACCAAGCAAAAACCATGGCGTGCAAAATATAGACACATTGTCACATCTCCACTTTTCAGTTCAGGATCTGCAAGATGATACCGGCACAGGCAGAAAAGCAGCAGCATGCAGCAACGCCCCGTTCAATGCAGGTCATAACCGACGGCATCGGCAACGATCTCGAGCGTTTCAGCGCCGACAACACTCATGTCGTCAAGCAGATCAAGCTTCTGGCGATCAATGCGCTGATCGAAGCAGCGCGTGCCGGCGAGATGGGCAAGGGATTTGCCGTCGTCGCCAACGAGGTACAGCGACTGGCGCAGATCGCCTCCGACATTGCCTCCAAATTCGAAAGCAATGTGCTCGGCCGCATTGGACTGACGCGCAGCATGGCCGATTCTCTGGTTCACGAGATGGAGGGCATTAGGCTCACGGATCTCGCGCAGACGCTCGTACAACTGATCGTCCGCAACCTCTTTGAACGCACTGCCGATGTCCGCTGGTGGGCGACTGATACGGCGCTCTGGCAGGCCCTCAATGATCCGTCCGCCGAGCGCCGCACGTTCGCAGCGGAACGCCTGGGTGTCATCAACCGCTTTTACACCGTCTATCTCGATCTCGTCATGACCGACCTTTCCGGCAAGGTGATCGCCTCGGCCAACCCGAAATTCCAGCGAAAGCTGATTGGTACATCGCTGTCGGATGAACCGTGGTTCGCTGCCGCCCGCCGTTGTGCCTCGGGGGACGATTATGTCGTCGATGAGGTGAAGCGCTCCGGTCCGCATGACAACCGCACGGCCCTTGTCTATGCAACAGGTATCCGTGACGGGGGCAAAGTCGACGGTGAGCTTTTGGGTACACTCGGCGTCTATTTCGACTGGGAAAACCAGGGCCAGTCGATTGTCGAGAAGGAAGCAAACCTTCCGCCGCATGTGGCGGACAAGACCACCGTCCTTCTGCTGGACGGAAACAGCCGCGTCATCGCAACGACAAACCCCGCCCTGCTGTTCACGCATTTCGCACTCGTCAATCCGGGAGGCCAGGCATCCGGCAGCTATTACGACAATAACGGCTCGATCGTCGCCTATGCCCGAACGCTCGGTTACGAAGATTACGACGGTCTCGGCTGGTATGGAGTGGTCGTTCAGCGGCTGGAAAACGAGGATGACATACGCATGGCGCTGAATATCCGGTAGCCTTGGGCTTCCCGTTAAAAATCCCAGGGCGAGATAAGGTCGAGCCCGCAGGTCTGGAAATCCCCTCTGGCCGTTGCGCGCATAGACGCTATCTCAAGCCTGTGAGGATTGAGGAGGCATCATGATCATCCGCTCCGGAAGTTGCCTGTGCGGAAAGGTCCGCTACAAAGTTAAATCGGACCCCATTCGCATCGGGCTTTGCCATTGCATGGACTGCCGCAAGGAAAGCGGTTCGGTCTTTGCCACATTCGGTATCTGGCCCGCACATGCCTTCGAGGCATCGGGAGAGGTTCGATATTATGAGGGCCGTGGCTTCTGCGTGAACTGCGGCGCCCGCATCTTTTCCGAGCCAGCCGAGGATGAGGTCGAGATCCGGGTCGGCACGCTGGACATGGCTCCGACCGATATCCAGCCAACCTATGAATTATGGGTCAAGCGCCGCGAAGACTGGCTGGCACCGCTGGATGGCGCCGAGCAGTTCGAGGAAGACCGTCTCTGATCCGTATCGCTATTTGTACCTTGCTTTGATATGCCTGCTCACCAGCACAAAACATGGCACGGTGAGATCCCGATGACCTATGAAGCACAACTGAAAAAAGCGATCGACATCGCCACGAAGGCGCATGAAGGGCAGTCCAGCAAAACGGGCGGCCCGTTCATCGATCATGTGCGGCGTGTGGCCGAGCATGTAACGGGAGAGGATGAAACGCTGGTCGCATGGCTTCACGACGTCGTCGAAAAAGGCCCCGGCTGGACTTTCGAGCGGCTACGCGAAGAAGGTTTTTCGCAAAGGGTCATCGATGCTGTCGACGCGATGAGCAAGCGTGACGGCGAGGATTATTTCGACTTCGTCCGCCGTTCGATCGAAAGCCCTTTGGCCCGCCCGGTCAAACGGGCCGACCTCACCGACAATCTCGCTCAGATGCGCCAGATGGGCGGCGATGGCGGAAAATTTGCCGAAGGCCTTCGCATTCTCGGTGAAACCTATCCGGCTTGACCGGAACTTTGGCCTATCTCTTTCGTTGCGGCGGTTGGACCACTGCCCGAAACGGAAGGATCGCCGATGGAATTTCAGTCGAAAGTCGCTCTGGTCACCGGCGCAGGCTCGGGCATCGGCCGCGCTTCTGCAATCAAGCTGGCAGAAGCCGGAGCTGTCGTGGGAATTCTGGGCCACACGCCCGGCGAACTTAACGAAACAGCGGAATTGATCGAGGTCACCGGCGGCAGAGCCATTTCTTTGAACGCCGACGTCGCGGATGAAATAGCCATGCACCACGCCGTGGAAACGCTGGTCGCGGAGACCGGCAGGCTGGATGTGGTGGTGGCGAATGCAGGCATAAACGGCGTCTGGGCGCCGATTGATGATCTCAAGCCGGATGAGTGGGACCAGACGATCCGCGTCAACCTGCGCGGCACCTATCTGACGCTCAATGCCAGCATCCCGCATCTGAAAAGGCAGGGCGGCTCGGTGATCGTCGTATCGTCCATCAATGGCAATCGCACCTTCAATACGCCGGGTGCAACGGCCTATGTCGCGACAAAAGCGGCTCAAGTGGCTATAGTCCAGCAACTGGCGCTTGAACTGGGTCGCCACCGGGTTCGCGTCAACGCGGTCTGCCCGGGCGCTATCGAGACCAGCATCAATAACAACACAAAAGTGCGTGGCGAAGACGAGACTGCCGTTCCGGTGGAGTTCCCCACCGGCGATATTCCCATCACCGGCGGCAAGGCGGGTCGAAGCGAGGACGTCGCTTCCGTCATCCTGTTCCTTGCCTCCGACCAGTCGCGGCATGTCACAGGAACTCCGGTCTATATCGATGGTGGTCAGGGACTTTTGCGCTGACCCTATAAGCTCGCTGACGCGCGATCAGGCAGAAATTCTTGCGACCTATGCAAATTCTGGAGGCCTGATTTGCGCATGGTCAAGGATTGAAATGAAATACTTTGGGTGCTAACTAATGCCATAGACAATCTTAGTGTGCTAACCATAATGCCCTATATCGATCAAACAGCCTCGGAATTCCTTGAGGAGCTGACCAAGGTCAGCCGCAAGATCCGCACGACTTTCAACAAGAAGGTGACTGCCCACGGGCTCACCTATCCCCGTGCGCGAGCGCTTTTCCGTCTGGCGAAAAAGCAGAATATGACTCAGACGGAGCTCGCCTGCGATCTGGAGCTGGAACAGGCAACGCTTGTGCGCCTGCTTGACCGTATGGAGGAAAATGGGCTGATCGAACGCCGCCCCGATGCAAACGACCGGCGCGTCAAACTCATCGCCCTGACCGAACACGGAGAAGAGCAGGCCGCTTTCGTGCGTGCGCTGGCAGACCAGATCCGGCATCAGTTCTTTGAGGGCATTGACGAGGCCGAGCTGAGGCAAGCCATCGCGTTGATGGAACGGATCTCCGAAAACGTCTCCAATGTGGAGGTCGATGATGTCCACGCGTGAGGCCACTGTGAGAAGCGAAGAGCCGCAGCTCGAGCGGCCGGAAGCTGCGGCAGCCGACGTGCAGGCGCCACCGCCGGCCCCGGCTCCCGCAAGCCCGCCGCCTTTCGTGCCGAAACCGTTACCGATCGCACTTCTTTATGCAATTACGTCACTCACGGCCGCCGTCATGCAGGGGCTTGGCACGGCGATGATCTCGACCAACCTGCAGCAGATCGCCGGACCGCTTGAAGCGACCCAGAACGAAGCAGCATGGCTGATGGCAGCCTATCTCTTCCCGAACGCCAGCCTCGGCATGTTCCTGTTCAAGGTCCGCACCCAATACGGCATCCGCCAGTTCTGCGAGCTGGCGATCATCCCTTACGTGATCATCAGCCTTGCGCATCTGTGGGTCAATGATCTCGGCTTGAGCATCGCACTTCGTTTCTTCGCCGGTGCGGCGGCAGCGCCGATCTCGTCGATGGCCTTCCTCTACATGCTGGAAATCTTTCCACCGGAGAAGAAGCTCAATATCGGTCTTTGCCTCGCCCTGATCGGCCTGTCGCTGTCGACGCCGATCGCCGGCCTCATTTCGCCGTCGCTTCTCGATATTCACGACCTGCGCGGCCTCTACCTCGTCGAGCTCGCCCTGGCGCTGATCGTCTTTGGCCTCATCTACATTCTGCCGCTGACATCCCCGCCCCGCGCCAAGGTCATCTCATCGATGGACTATGTGAGCTACGGCCTGCTCGCCACGTCGATGGGTTGTCTTGCGGTCTTCTTCACCATGGGCCGCCTCTACTGGTGGCTGGAAGCCAACTGGCTCGCCTGGGTGCTGATCACCGGCATCGTCAGCGGTACGCTCTGCATCATGCTGGAGCTCAACCGCAAGAACAACCTGATCGACGTGCGCTGGATAGGCTCGTGGGAGATCGTCCACTTCGCAGGCGTGCTGCTTGTCTTCCGCATGCTGCTGACCGAACAGTCGACGGGCGCGATCAATTTCTTCCGCCAGCTCGGCCTGTTCAACGAGCAGATGGCTCACCTCTACTGGGCGGTGCTGATTGCGAGCGTTACCTCGGGCCTGCTCTGCGCAGTCTTCATGAAGCCCGGTCGTGAGGCCGCCATCCATCTGCTCGCATTGATCCTGATTGCCGCCGGTACCTTCATGGACAGCCAGTCGACGGTTCTGACGCGGCCGGACCAGATGCTGCTCAGCCAGTCGCTGATCGCATTCGGCTCGGGCCTCTTCCTTCCTCCGGCCATGGCCGTCGGTTTTGCCGCCGCGCTGAAGAAGGGCCTAACCTACATCATCAGCTTCATCGCCGTGTTTCTCTTTACCCAGAAAGTCGGCGCCTTCATCGGCAGCGCCCTGTTCGGCAGCTTCGTCACCTGGCGGGAGCAATATCACTCTGCCATCTTGACCTCGCGCCTTCTGCCCACCGATCCGCTCGTCGTGCAGCGCATCAACCAGTACGTCTCCGCCTATAGCCGCACCGGCTCGGATGCCACGCAGCACACGATCCAGGGCACCAGCACCTTCGCCAAGCAGGTCCAGCAGCAAGCCTATGTGCTTGCCTATAACGACGCCTTCTTCGCGACATTCGTTCTCGCGGCAGTGGCCATCGGCCTGCTGCTGTTCCACATCCTCTGGAATAACCGCCACCGGTTCCTGCACAGCACAGACGCCCCGCAAACTGCCTGACGCTCGCAACCTGGCCCAAAACACAAGTCAAAGACCATGAAATCCGTATTTCGCTCTCTCGCCACCTATCTCGCGGCTGCCGTCGGCATCGCCGGTGTCCTCATCGTGCTCTATGTCTGGAACCTGCCGCCGTTCAAGGGCTCTATCGAGACCACCAATGATGCCTATGTGCGTGGCCAGGTTACCCTGCTCAGCCCGCAGCTCGCCGGCTATATCGTCGAAGTGCCTGTTCAGGACTATCAGAGGGTCAAAAAAGGCGACCTGATTGCCCGGATCGACGACCGCATCTACACGCAGAAGCTGGAACAGGCGAAGGCCACCCTGGCATCGGCCGAGGCTTCGCTTGCCAATTCCGAGCAGAGCCGCAAGTCGGCTGACGCCAAGATCGTTTCGGCCAAGGCAGCCGTCGAAAGTGCCAACGCCGCCTTCGATGCGGCCAAGACCGCCTATAACCGCACCCAGTCGCTCCTAAAGAGCAATGTCTCGACCCAGAGCGATTTCGAAAAAGCCCAGGCGACCTATGATCAGGCCCAGGCAGCGGTTCACCAGGCAGACGCGGCCGTCCTCGTCGCCGAACAGGACCTCAACACGATCGTCGTTAACCGCCGGACGCTGGAAGCGACCGTCGAGGGCGCCAGGGCTTCCGTCGCGCTTGCCGATATAGACCTGCAGAACACCCGCATCACCGCCCCGCAGGACGGCGAGCTCGGTGAAGTGACAGGCCGCCTCGGTCAGTACGTCTCGATCGGCACACAGATCGCATCGCTCGTGCCCAATCATGTCTGGGTCGTCGCCAATTACAAGGAAAACCAGCTCGAAGGAATGAAGCCCGGCCAGCTGGTCACCTTCACGGTTGACGCTCTCGGACACCAGAGTCTCAAGGGCCGTATCGAGCGTTTCGCGCCGGCGACCGGCTCCGAATTCTCCGTCATCAAATCCGATAACGCGACGGGCAATTTCACCAAGGTCGCCCAGCGTATTCCCGTCCGGATCGCAATAGAGCCGAACCAACCACTTACCGATAGCCTCGTCCCCGGCATGTCGGTCGTTGCCAGCGTTGACCTCGCGCAGCAAAGTGGACCAGCTCTGGCACAGGGCAACTGACCTTTTCATCAGTCCGCCCCGCCCTTTCCGGACAAAAAGAAGCCCCGCGCCCTGTTCAGCATCCCGGCGCGGGGCTTTCTCCATCTTATCTGTCTATTTTTTTAGCGCCGTGCTACGGCGCTCCCGGCACCGGTGGATCGCTCCACCCAGTCATGCCAGCCTTCCACGCCGCCATTGAAGACATTGAGGTCGATCTTGCCCTCAACACCTTGCGACAGGCCCGATCCCGAATACTGCCAGAACAGCCACTTGCGATCCGGGTAGATCTTTGACGGGTGAGCGGCCACCGACCTCAGCCAGAAAGGATAGTCACGGAACTGGCCGCGCAGGTGATCCTTGTAGAAATCCGGTGCGGTATAGATGACCGGGCGCTGGCCGTAATGCCGTTCCAGCTTGTCCATGAAGACCTGCATCTTCTCGAGCACCCGCTCGGTCGAAAGCCGCATCTTGCAGTCGGACTGGTGATTGTATTCCACGTCGATCACAGGCGGCAGCGCATCGGGATCGCGCGGGACGTTGCGAATGAACCAGTCGGCCTGCTCGCCGGCGGTGCGGCACCAGTAGAAGAAGTGATAGGCGCCACGGCGGATACCCGCCTGCTGCGCCCTGTTCCAGTTGGTCTTGAACATCGGATCGATATGGTCACCGCCATCGGTCGCCTTGATATAGGCGAAGTTGGCGCCCTGGGTGCGCAGTCTCGCCCAGTCGATATTGGCCTGCCAACGCGATACGTCGACGCCATGTACGGCAAAGTGTCGGGGTGCGACCCGGCCGAAATTCATCGGCTTGGCATCACTGAAGCGGTGGCCGTAAACCTTCAGACGCTGGAAACCTGCAGAAGGCGGCATTGGCTGGCTATATGGCGGCTGGCTGCGTGAAGAATTGAGTGCCGGCCTGAGCGAGGCGACAGGGCGCTCGGCAGGCACCGGCATGCCCACGGTGGTCGCCAAGCCGTCGAATGCCTGTGTTTCGTGTGCACCGCCATTCCAAGCCAGCTCATGCGGATCTCTCAAGCCTGCCGGCGGCGTGATCGCCGCAACCGGTGTCGGATCGATTGAAGGGACAGACGCTGCCGGCATTGACGGCGGAACGATTGCCTGTGACGGCGCGACCCGCGCGGTCTTGACTGACGCGGGCGGTACGGTCAGCGCTGTCTCTGTGCTGGACGAGGTACAGCTGGACAAGCCGATACAGGTGGCGATGATGGCCGAAGTGGCAGCAGAAAAACGCATGATGACCCGTACGCAAAACACCGATCCCGCCCTGACTGCCTGTTTTCAGGCGCAACACGGGATTTGACTAACGGGACGTTACCGAAAAAACCTAAATGCAATCTTTACGAGTCGTTCACTTCGCCGGCATTCGCCAGCGGAAGCTAATAAAATAATCGATGATTATCGCGTGGGCAGGCCCGATAGTAACACCATTGTTAAGAACTTGCGTCCGATACTCGCCTTATTGACATAAGCCAATTCCCAACGGCGTTTCCACTCTCATGCGCTTCATTCACTTCAGGCTGGTTGGCCCGGCCATCATTGCGGTGGCGGTGCTCATCGCTGGCATGGCGACAATCCCTTATGTGGGCATTGCCCAGATCGACGCGGATCTTCGCCAGCGACAGGAGACGCTGGTCAAGCACAATATCGACCTGTGGATCAGCGACATCGAGTTCTCGCTGACCGCATGGACCATATGGGATGAATCCATCTCCAAGATCGATAACAGCTTCGATCTCGAATGGACCGACCGCAATATCGGCGCCTCTCTCATCGGAACATCCCGTACCCGCTTTGTCGCAGTACTCGACCACGACGATCAGCTGATCTATTCCCGTGCGGACGACAGTGTGAAGGATCGCGGCTTTTTCACACGCGGCATTCCTGCCGTCGTCAAGGATGCGGCTGCCTTGGTTGCAAATGTCCGATCCAGAGAAATTGGACGCGTCATCGAAGGCATCCCGAAACCGGTCAGCATCAGCCGGATCGAAGTTCTGGGAGACGATGCGGTGCTGATGACGGCTGCGCTGTTTCAGCCGGATTTCGGAACCGCCAGGCCGAAGGACGAACGCGCGCCGATCCTGATCACCGCCATGCCAATCACCGGCACCATTCAGGAATTCTTCGGCACCCGCTTCCTGCTCGACGATTCACGGATGGGGACGCTTGCGCGCGTCGCACCGGATCGCGCTCATGTCGAGATCGCGGTCGGCCCGGGTGGCGAACCGCAGGTCCTGTCCTGGCGCCCGCCAAGGCCGGCCGCCGACCTTATGTACCGCTCGCTTCCGTTGCTCATCACCGTCGGCATACTTTTGCTGGCTACGGGCATATTCGCGGTCCGTATATCCAGAAACGCCGCCCGCATGCTGCTGTTGCGCGAAAGACGCATGCGCCACGCCGCGACACACGATTTCCTGACAGGCCTCACCAATCGGGCACTGTTGCAGCCGGAATTCAGGTCGCTGAGCGAAAAGGGCCCCCTCGCCGTTATTTGCCTCGACCTTGATGGCTTCAAATCGGTCAACGACACCTACGGACACGCGGCCGGCGACGACTTGTTGAAGATCGTCGCATCTCGGCTACGCGCCGGCATCCGCCAGGCCGACAGGCTCTTCCGACTGGGGGGTGACGAATTTGCGATCCTCATGCCGGAGGTTTCTGCAATTCAGGCCGAGAACATCTGCCGGGATCTTTGGCACTCGCTGGCGCAACCGATCGGACTATCTAAGGGTGATGTGTCGATAGGGGCTTCATTCGGCATCAAACTGGTCGAAAAGGGTGAGACATCCTGCGATACGGCGCTAGGTGCAGCCGACGCCGCACTTTATTATGCCAAGGCGTCCCATCGCGGCAGCGCGATCCTTTCGAGCGATATCCCGCTTGCCCAGCCAGAAGCCGAGCCCATAGCCCCCGTCGTGATCCGTCGTAGCGCGTAAATACCAGCTATCGCCGCAGCAACCTCAGCGCATTGATCGTCACCAGCACGGTCGCCCCCGTATCGGCTAGGATTGCCGGCCACAATCCGGTGACGCCGATAATGGTGGTCACCAGAAACACGGCCTTCAACCCGAGCGCGATGGTGATGTTCTGCCAGATATTGCGCATCGTGCGCTTCGATAGCTCGATCATGGCTGCAATGTCCGAAACCCGGCCATGCAGCACGGCCGCATCGGCCGTCTCCAGCGCCACATCGGTGCCACCGCCCATAGCGATGCCGATATCGGCCGCCGCCAGCGCCGGCGCGTCATTGATCCCGTCGCCGACCTTGCCGACGACAAATCCCTCGCGCTTCAACTCGCCGACGATGCGGCTCTTGTCTTCCGGCATCAACTCGGCGCGCACCTCGATCCCGAGATCCTTGCCGATCGCTTCTGCGGTGCGGGCATTGTCGCCGGTCAGCATCACCGTCTTGACACCTGCATCGGCGAGCAGCTTCAGACCCGACTTGGCGTCCACGCGCGGTTCATCGCGCATGGCGATCGCGCCCGCCAGAACACCACCGACGATCAGCACGGAAACCGTCTTGCCCTCATCATTGAGAGCGGTAATTCGGCGTGAATGCGCCATCGGCAGCGACACGCGCTCCACCGCCGCCTTCGGCGACCCGAGAAACACCTCTTCGCCCTCGACGATTGCCGTCACGCCCTTGCCGCCCAGTGCCTTCGCCTCGTTGGCCGCTGGAATGTCCAGTTCGTATTCGGCAGCCCTTGCCAGGATCGCCATTGCCAGCGGATGGCTGGACCCGGTTTCCAGCGCTGCAGAGATCCGCAGCACGTCGTCGGCATTACGACCGAAGGCGATCACGTCGGTCACCTGCGGCTTGCCCGATGTCAGCGTCCCGGTCTTGTCGAAGGCGACGGCTGTCAGCTTGCCGAGCGTTTCCAGAACCGCACCGCCCTTCAGCAGCAGGCCCCGGCGCGCACCGGATGAAAGCGAGGCGGCGATTGCGGCAGGCGTCGAGATGACCAGAGCGCAAGGGCAACCGATCAGAAGAATGGCCAGGCCCTTATAAACCCACTCACTCCAGTCTGCGCCGACAACGAGCGGCGGCAGAATGGCAACGAGTGCGGCCACGACCACGACGCCCGGCGTGTAATAACGCGAAAAACGATCGATGAAGCGTTCGGTCGGGGCCTTCTTTTCCTGCGCTTCTTCCACCAGCCGCACGACGCGGGCAATCGTATTGTCCTCGGCTGCAGCCGTCACGCGGATGCGCAAAGCCGCATCGCCATTGATAGTTCCGGCAAACACCTGCTCGCCTTCACTCTTGGAAACCGGCGTGCTTTCGCCCGTCACCGGTGCTTCGTCGATCGCACTTGTCCCGGCAACGACGATGCCGTCGGCGGAAATCCGGTCGCCCGGCCGCACCAGAATGACCGAGCCGACAGTAAGGTTTTCCGCCGGCACCTCGCGTGTCTTGCCGCCCTCCTCCAGCAAAGCTGTCTTCGGCACCAATGCCGTCAGGCTCTGGATGCTGGAACGCGCCTTGCCGGCGGCAACCCCTTCCAGGAGTTCTCCGACCAGAAACAGGAAGACGACGGCGGCCGCTTCTTCCGACGCATCGATGATAACGGCACCGACAGCGGCAATCGTCATCAGCATCTCGATCGAGAACGGCGTGCCGGCGAAAGCCGCCATGATCGCCCGTCGCGCGATCGGCACCAGACCGAACAGCATCGCTGCAGTGAAAATATAGCTGTCATAAGCCGGGATGAGATGTCCAACGCCGTAAGCGATGACAAGCGCCAGCCCGACGACGATCGTCAGCCGCCCCTTCTTCGATTTCCACCACGGCCCATCCATCGGCGCGTGATCGTGACCATGCAGGCCTTCGATTTCGGCGTGATCATGGTCGTGATCCTCGTGATCGTGTCCACCGCCATGATGACGCGCGTGGTCATGGCTGCAACCGGGACCATGCTCGTGGTGATCGTGCGACGGGGCATCTTCTCGCCCTGAGGGGGAGATGTCCGGCAGTACAGAGGAGGGTACGCCACCCTCTGCCCTGCCCTTCTTCCCCAAAGCCCTGAGCGAATAGCCAAGCCCGGAAACCTTCTTCTCCATGGCAGCAAGATCGGCACTGCCATCGTGGCTCACCGTCATCGTGCCGGCAGCGACGGAGACGGAAACATCCTCGACGCCCGCAATGCGCCGCGCCGCCGTGTCGATCTTCGCCGCGCAGCTGGCGCAATCCATGCCGCCAACCTTGTAGCGCGCCTGATGCGAGGTTCCGTCATTCGTCCGGCTATCCGACATGTTACTCTCCGCCATAACTTCGAGTAGCCCTTCTAGGACCTCTAGTGACTAGAGCTGCAAGGGGCTTTTTGCGAAAAACTTTCTCCTGCCGGCAAAAACCGCGGTAAATGCGCCTTGAAAAAAGTGGACTGCCCGCCAAACAGGCTTGCGAGCCGATCGCTCAAAAAATAGAATTGCCCCCAAAGTCCGGGGGTATTCCCGGTCAACCGGTTTTCCGAAAGGTCTTCGTCCCGTGAACGTCTCCCGTCTTCTTCGCGCGTCGGCTGTCGCCGTCATCGCCTCCTTCGCCGGCGCGTCAGCCGCCAGCGCCCAGTCGAAGACCCTCACCATTTCCTGGTGGGGCTATAACGGCGAGAAGATGAACGCCAACATCATCGAGCCTTTCAAGAAGATCTGTGGCTGCGACATCGTCTTCGAGACCGGCAACAATGCCGACCGCCTGAACAAGCTGCGCCTGCGCGACGGCAAGGGTGTCGACGTCATCTACCTCTCCGACAGTTTCTCGCAGCTCGGCATCGAACAGGGCCAGTTCCTCGAAATCGACCCGGCCAAGATCCCGAACCTTGCGGAAATCTACGAACTCGGCCGCCAGCCGCAGGGCAAGTACGGCCCGGCCTACACGATCGGCCGCGTCGGCATCGTTTACGACAGTGCCAAGGTCAATCCGCCGATCACCTCGTGGAACGATCTATGGCGCGCCGATCTGGAAAAGTCGATCTCGCTGCCGGGCATCACCACCACGGCCGGCCCGATGGTCGTGCTGCAGGCTGGCAAGCATGGCGGCACGGATGCGTTCGAGGATAGTGAAGCTGCATTCTCGGCGATCGAGGAACTGAAGCCAAACGTCGTGAAGAACTACAATACCGGTTCCGAACTGGTGAACCTCATCTCCACCGGCGAAGTGCGCGTCGCAATCGCCCAGGATTTCACGCTCGCCTCCATGCAGGCAGCGGTCCCGACCATGACCTGGGCAAAGCTTACCGATGGTGACATCGCCACCGTCAACACGGTCAATATCCCGAAGGGTTCGGAAAACGTCGAGCTTGCCTACCAGTTCATCAACTTCGTGCTGTCGAAGGAAGTGCAGCAGAAGGAAGCCGAACAGGGCGTAGACGCGCCGATCAACACCAAGGTCGAGCTGACGCCGGAACAGGCAAAAATGTGGACCTACGGCGCCGAACAGGTCAACAGCCTGTCGCGCATCGACTATGCCAAGATGAACGAAGCCAAGACCGACTGGATCGACCAGTGGAACGAGCTGTTCGCGCAGTAAGCTCGGCGTAAAATTGCCCGTCACCCTAACCCTCTCCCCGCTTGCGGGGAGAGGGAACGTGCCCTACTCGACGTTTAAATGTGGCAGAACGGATGCGACACCCGCCCTTCTCCCCGCCTGCGGGGAGAAGGTGCCGGCAGGCGGATGAGGGGCCGAGCGAAATCGAGACGAAGCTTATGAACAAATTCGCCAAATGGGGACTGACGCTGCCGGCGACGATTGCGGTCGTGCTGCTGCTCGTCATTCCCGTGGTCCTCACCATCGCCACCACATTCGGCGAGCAGAAGGGCGTATTTTCCACCTATACCGCCTTTTTCAACAGTGGCTTCCGCACCAACATCCTTTACCGGACGCTCAGGATCGCGCTGATCACCACGGCGATATCGCTCGTCATCGGCTTCCTGACGGCTTACGTCATCGCCCAGATGCCCGGCCGGCTGAAATCGATCGCCATCATCGCCGCGGTCTTCCCGCTGCTGACCGGCGTCGTGGTACGCTCGTTTGCCTGGCTGATCATTCTCGGCAAGAACGGCATCCTCAACAGCTCGCTTCTGTCGCTCGGCATCATCTCCGAACCGCTGTCGATGCTCTATACCGAAGGCTCGGTCATCGTTGCGATGGTCTATCTCTTCGTGCCGCTGATGATCCTGACGCTGACCGGCGTGCTCGAGGGCATTCCGCGCGATGTTGTCGAAGCCTCCGCCTCACTCGGCGCAAAGCCGATCGCCACCTTCTTCCAGGTCATCCTGCCGCTCGCGGTGCCCGGCCTCATCGTCGGTGCGGTCCTCGTCTTTACCGGCAGCTTCACCTCCTACGCCACCCCGCAGCTTCTGGGCGGCGAGCAGATGATGATGATGGGCACGCTTCTCTACCAGCGCGCCATGGTCACTTTCGACTGGGTCGGCGCTTCCACCATCGCGGCAATCATGGTGGTCATCACCATTGCCATCGTTTCGATCATGAGCCGCATCGCGCGGCGTCTCAACCCGATGGCGGTGTAACGACCATGACAGCCCGTATCCACCCGCTGCTTGGCGCCTTCGCCATCCTGGTCTTCCTGTTCCTGCTCGCACCGCTGGTCATCATTATCGGCGCTTCGCTCAGCGACACGACCTACCTCACCTTCCCGCCGCAGGGCCTGACGCTCCGCTGGTTCTGGAACATCTTTGAAATCTCCGCCTTCCGAAACACTGCAATCACCAGCTTCCAGGTCGCCATCCTCGGCACCGGCCTATCTCTCCTGATCGGCATTCCGGCAGCCTATGCGCTGAACCGCTACCGTATCGGCCTGCCGAAATGGCTCGGCACCCTGTTCGTTTTGCCGATCCTGGTGCCGGAAATCGTCTTCGGTTTCTCGCTCTTAAAATCGGTCACGATCGGCATGGGCCTGCCCGTCTATCCGAGCCTGATCATCGGCCATGCGCTGCTCGTGCTGCCCTATTCGGTGCGCGTCGTCGGCGCCTCGCTCGCCTCCTTCGACTTTTCGGTCGAAGAGGCGGCCATCAGCCTCGGCTGCCCGCCGCTCAAAACCTTCTTCACCGTGGTTCTGCCGAATATCCGCGCCGGCGTTATTGCCGCCTTCATTCTCGCCTTCATCACCTCGATCAACGACGTGTCGATCTCGGTGTTTCTGACCGGCCCCGGTATTTCCACCCTGCCGATCCAGATTCTCGCCCATATGGAACAGTTCTTCGATCCGACCATCGCCTCGGTGTCTGTGCTCCTGATGCTCGTCACCGTCGGCGTCATGGCCATCGTCGAGATGACCCTCGGCCTCACCTTCCTGACAAAATAGACAAGAACGCCCCGATCCCATGACCGTATCGCTGACCATCGAAAACCTCTCCGCCCATTACGGCCAGACCCAGGTCCTGAAAGACCTGTCGATCTCGGTCGCGGCGGGTGAACTCGTCTCGCTTCTCGGCTCGTCCGGCTGTGGCAAGACCACGACGCTGCGCATCGTCGCCGGTTTCCTCCAGCCGACATCCGGCCACGTGAAGCTCGGCAATCGTGACCTCACAACGCTTCCCGCGCATGCCCGCGATATCGGCCTCGTATTCCAGAACTACGCGCTCTTCCCGCATCTCACCGTGCAGGAAAACGTCGCCTTCGGCCTCAAGCAGCGCGGCATCTCCGCCGCAGACCGGGCAAAGCGGGCCACCGCGATGCTGGAGCGCGTCGGCCTAGCCAATCTTGCCGACCGCCTGCCCGGCGCACTCTCCGGCGGCCAGAAGCAGCGTGTCGCGCTCGCCCGCGCGCTCGTCATCGAACCGCCGCTATTGATGTTCGATGAGCCGCTCTCCAATCTCGACGCCAAGCTGCGTGTCGACATGCGCGTAGAAATCCGCCAGCTGCAGAAGGCGAATGGTACGACCTCGCTCTACGTCACCCACGACCAGGAAGAGGCATTCTCGATCTCCGACCGCGTGGCGATCATGAATGCCGGCCGCATCATGCAGCTCGATACGCCCGAAGTGCTCTACCAGAAGCCGGCCAACGCCTTCGTCGCCCGCTTCGTCGGTTTCGAAAACCTCATCCCGATGAAGACCGTCGCACGCGAAGGTGCGATCGTGACAGTGGAAGCCGCAGGCGGCGCGAAACTGCACCTGTCGCAGGATGTCTTTGGCCCGATCAAGGATGATTTCGTGCTTGCCACCCGCCCCGATGGTCTGGTCGTGCGCGGCCAGGGCGAAGGCATCCCCGCCACGCTCGGCACCCGCACCTATCTCGGCCGCGCCTACCAGTACAAATGTGAGACGGCCGCCGGCGAGATCACCGCGAACGGAGCCCTTTCGGAGCTGTTCGAACCCGGCGCCAAGGCTGTTCTCGTCCCGGTGCCGGAGCAGTGCTGCATTCTCGCTCCCGAGAAATAAGCCGTCCTTCGCGCCCTGATTGAACCTGCGCCGCGCAAGCTTCGATCAATATTATAGTCCCTTGCCTTCACGCAGATGGAGGCATCTGGATACCATTGAGGCTTCGCCTTGTGGTTCCTGCATAAAAAGGGAGAAAACATGGTCTACGAGTGGGATGCTCGAAAGGCGCGCCGGGCACGGCTCGTCAGGACTGCGATTGTTTGCCTTGCGGTCACGATTGCATTTCTGCCGCTGTCCTACATTACTCTAGGGTGAATGTGGCGCTTATTGCAACTGTGTCACCTGTTTGGGTGACGATTTGCTTATGTTACTATGCTGTCATAAAGGCGGAGTTACCTGAGCTCCGATCTGACTTTCCAGCCTTTGGCCCCTCGCCCAACCAGCGAGGGGCTTTTTCGTTTGGCGACATCAGGCTGAAATGACCACGCGTTGCGTCAAGAAAATATGCGCATATAATCTGCGTATATTCTGGAGCTTCTCATGCCGACACCCGCACGCAAAGCCGCCAACCTCTCGCTCGACAGCACGCTTCTCGCCCAGGCGCGCGAGCTGGATATCAATCTCTCGCGCGCTGCCGAAGACGGCATCGCCAAGGCCGTCAAGGCCGAGCGCGAACGCCGCTGGCTGGAAGAAAATGCCGAAGCTATCCGGGTCTACAACGAATATGTCGAGAAGAACGGCCTGCCACTCGAAGAATATCGCACGTTCTGATGACCCGGTTCCATATCCACAAGCTCAAGGGCCGTGATGGCTTTATCATGGATCTGCAGGCTGATCTTCTTGACTCCATAGAGACCCGTGTTGTCGCGCCCCTTGTTCCTGTAGTCGAGATCGGACCCGTATTCGTTAAATTGAGTCCTCGTGTCGAGATAGAAGGGCAAGCTTATTACATCCTCATCCCTTCGATGGCCTCATTGCCGAAACGGCTCATTGGTGAGTCCGTCCTTGATCTCTCCCACCATTCGGCCGAAATCACCGCAGCCACCGACTTTCTGTTCCAGGGCTTTTGAGAGGCCGCGCCGCGGGTAAACTCTCTCTTGCGTCAAGGAAGTCGCCCGGAGCAGCCGGCTTTATAAAGGGTGCCGTTAGACCGCAATCCTGAGGTTGGCGCCACTGGGTTCGGCTGCGAACTTTGCGGCCTCGTGCTCCAGCAGTGGTGGAGCGAACAGATAGCCCTGAACACTTGTCCCGCCCAATGCTGTGAGAGCCGCGAGCTCTTCTTCCGTCTCGACACCCTCGATCACGCAATCCAACCCCATGTCTGCACTTAGTGCCAGCAGAGATTTCACGATCTTATAGCTGGACGGCCGCAAATGCAGGTCCTTGACGAAGCTGCGATCAATCTTGAACTTTGTCAGCGGCAAGGCGTGAAGGCGCGTGAGGCTTGAGTATCCGGTTCCGAAATCATCAAGCGAGATCCCACATCCCAGTCTTCGAAGGGTCTCGACGGATTGCGTGACCTGTTCAAAATCGTGGGCGAAAGCCGTTTCGGTAATCTCGAGATCAAGGCGCTTGGGATCAAAGCCACTTCTCTGAATGATGCCCACCAGCATTAAGACGCTGTCGTTGGAGTTCAAGTCGTGGGCAGACAGGTTGAACGACAAGCGCAGAGATGGTCCCCACAGCGAGGCCGCGGCCAACGCCTTCCAAAGGAGCGGCTTCGTAAGTGAGCCGACGATTCCCGCTCGTTCTGCGATAGGGATAAAGCAGGCTGGAGATATTTTACCAAGCTGTGGGCTATCCCAGCGTGCCAGAGCTTCAAAACCTATCGTCTGCGGACCACGGACATCGATAATCGGTTGGAAGACCACTGACAGCTCGTTTTCGAGATCGGCCTGCTTCAGCGCGCTTTCTATCTTCGCCTCGAAATTGATTTGATATTCGTGATCAGAGTCGAACAACACCGCGCCACCGCGCTGCTTTTTCTTGGCGTGGTATAGCGCATAATCGGCGCGCTCGAAAAGCTGCTCGCAGTTAAGCGCAAGCTCGGGGAACACTGCAATCCCCATTGACGCCGAGATATGCACCGTACCTTCCGGTAAACGGTAGGGCTCCCTCAGCTTGGCCGCGATGGCGTTGGCATTTATTACCATCTGTGTATTTTCCGGCGGTAGAGGAGCGATGATCGCGAATTCGTCACCACCTAGTCTGAAAGCCGTGCTGGCCGTCAGCGTGGTAGATAGGCGTGCGGCAACCTCTGCCAGGAGACGATCACCAACCGAATGGCCGTAAAGGTCGTTGACGGGCTTGAAACCGTCGAGATCCATGACGCCGAGAGCCAACCGCACCCCGTCAGCCTGCGCCTTCGCCAGTTCGGTTTCCAGTTCTGCAAAAAACGCACGCCGATTGCCAAGTCCGGTCAAGCTATCGAGGTTGGCGAGCCTGAAGTTCTCGCAGCTCAGAGCCTCGCTTTGCTGCTTAGAAACCACCATACTTTCAAAGTTTCGGTAGTTCGTCAGCAGGATGGACATCATGCCGGTGCAAACCAGCAAGACGTTGATCGCAATGGCAACAAATGTTGGCTGTGCCGTCGAGGCGAAGAAAGCGATAAATGCGCCATTGACGATGAGTGTCACGATAAAGGCCGCCGAACGCACATACATCAGGCAGAAGATGCAAGAGATGACGGTAATGGCCATGTAGAAGGCGACATGCGAACGGGTGTAGGCATCGCCATATGGGATCAGCGCGAAAGACCAGAGTGTGAAAGCCATGGCAATGCCGCCCGCAAGCCGATTGGTGCGCAGGAGTGCAGCATGTGCAAGGTCTGGAGATGGATCTGAATTCCTGGTTCGTAGCCAGAAGATCACTCTTAGCAGGCAGCAGCCCGTAAGCAGCACCGGCACGCCAAGTGTCAACCACGCGGGCGCGATCCGCATGTGCGTCATAGCAAGCGCCCAGGTACTGGAGAGCAGGATGAAATACATCATCGGCATTTGTCGCGTGAAGGCCCGATATTGAGCTTTGAGAAGCTCAGGGTTCTCGTTTTGCACCGACATGAAGTTCCGGATACCGCGCCACGCAATGTGTATATTCATAAGTTCGCCCATCAACTGATGAGCGGCTTCTAACATACGCATCATTACAATCGCGCAAATTAGCACGGTTAATCAAACCTGCAGGAAGCTGGTGCCACCTTGCGGGCCCGGGACGGGATCGAGGCCCAGGTGCACGGATCCAATGACCGCAATGGGCCGATACCGGTCATCGCGGGCAACTGCTGCCAAAGACCTCAGCAAACGAGATGCCGGCTAAGCGTTCCGAAAGACGGTCTCCTTGAGATCCGGCAAAAGGTCGGGGATGATTTCGAACCTCCCTGCAATTATTTCAATCGCTTGGACAAAATTTCATCCCCGCCCCCTCGCCTCGTGCCTACAATCTCCCCGTTCCGTCACGGATACACCGGCAGGCGTGCCGGCGAGACGGGACCGGCGCTGACGGTGGAGAGAGGACGTAACTCTCCATCATCGGGGTCCGCGGAAAATGGTCTCCCTCCGACGACACGGGGGAAGCGGCAAGGTTTTCGGACCGGCCTGCCGCTTCTGATGCCCGAACGGCGCGTCGGATGTGCCTGTGCGGCACACATGGTGGCCTCAAGGATGGTTTCGCCGGGCTTCGACCAAGTCCGTCCGTGAGAACGGAAAGCCCGGCGGCGGCGATATGGAGGGTTGGCGATAAGTCGTTTCGCCCGTTTTCCATCAAGCCAGACGAACACCATCCGGCAAGGCAACGGCAGAGGGATCGGAGTCGTGGATAAAAACTGCCGAACGGGGCGCTGAGAGGTGTCACCTATAAACTAATTTACGAGGCAGCTTTCAGCGCCCCGTCCGACTTCTGGCCAAGGCCAACGATACAAATCTCATGATCACCAAGGGCTTATTCCGTTTTGGAAGGTATGCAGAAAACCAGGCGTCCATCCTGTCCAGATCATACCGATAAGTATGACTTTATTGACGATTGTTCTCGACAGCCGCACCGCCCCCGCGCTATCGAAGGGCGCAATAAATCTCGGGAGGAAATCCGGTATGCCTAAGCCTGTGTCGATCATCCTTGACTGGGGCACGAGTTCGCTGCGTGCAGCACTCGTGTCGGAAACGGGCGAGACGCTCGACACCCAAGACACGACGAGCGGTGGCATCCAGTTTGTCAAGGACGGCGCGTTTGAGGCTGCACTGATGGAAACCGTCGGCAGCTGGTTTGCCTCTCACGGCCCGCTTCCCGTCATCGCCTCGGGCATGATCACCAGCCGCAACGGCTGGATCGAAGTTCCTTACGTCGATGCACCTGCCGGCTTGGCGGAGCTTGCCGCTGGTACGAAGCAACTGACGCTTCAGAACGGCGCAACCGTCACTTTTCTGCCTGGCATGCGAGATCCAGCGGCAAAGCCGTTTCCGGACGTCATGCGCGGCGAGGAAACGCAGATCGTCGGTTTCGGTCTTAACAAGGATTGCACCGTCGTCCTGCCCGGCACCCACAGCAAATGGGCACGCGTCGAGGGAGGCCGCATCGCCGGTTTCCAGACCTATGCGACGGGCGAGGTCTTTTCGCTTCTCACCAAACATTCCTTCATCGCCAAGGCGCTGGAACCTGCCCCCGGAGCCGAACCAGTCTGGTCTGCCTTCGATCTCGGCGCAGAGTTTGCAGCAAGTGATGCCCGTGCCGCCGATGCCTTTCTGTCCGCCGTCTTTTCCGCCCGTACTGGCGTTCTCGCCGGCGTCCTGAAGGCCGAAGATATCGGCGATTACGTCTCCGGCCTCGTCATCGGTTCCGAATTCCGCCAGGCCCGCGCCGCCGGCTGGCTCATCCCCGGCGAAGCGATCGGCATTGTCGGCAACAATGTGCTGAACAGCCGTTACGGTCGTGTCGCGCCACTCTTTAATCTCACCGTGATCCCAAGCCCGGCGGATGCCGCCAAACGCGGCGTGCAGCTAATCGCCGGCCAATTGCAATTGACGAAATAAGGACGTTTCCCATGAACCTCCACGACGCGCTGAAAGAATGCAACCTGATCGCCATCCTCCGCGGCATCAAGCCGGAAGAGGTCGAGGCGGTGGGCGAAACACTGATCGAGGCCGGCTGGCGCATTCTCGAAGTGCCTCTCAATTCGCCCGATCCGCTGAAAAGCATCGAAAAGCTGCAGAAGCTTTTCGGTGACAAGGCGCTGATCGGTGCAGGCACCGTGCTGACGCCTGCCCAGGTCGCCGATGTCGCCGCAACCGGCTCCAAGGTCATCATCTCGCCGAACGCCAACCTGTCGGTCATCGAGGCGAGCGTCGCCAAGGGCATGGTCAGCCTGCCCGGTGTCGCCACCCCGACGGAAGCCTTTGCCGCGATCGGCGCTGGCGCCACCGGCGTCAAGGCGTTTCCAGCCGAAGCCATTCCGCCTTATGTCATCAAGGCCTGGAAGGCCGTGCTGCCGAAGGAAATACCGGTTCTGGCCGTCGGCGGCGTGACGCCCGACAACATGAAGGCTTTCGTTGATGCCGGTGCCGCCGGTTTCGGCATCGGCGGTTCGCTCTACAAGCCCGGCGACAGCGCTGAGGCGGTCGGTGCGAAGGCAAAGCAGTTCATCGAGGCCATGCGCGCCATCAGATAGTCGTTTCACCTCTCGCTTCCTTCTAGCTTCCGACGCAATCGACAGATAATTTGACGGCCGATTCGTCGTCCTTGAGAGACGACAGGAAGATTTGAAGGAGCCTGAGCTTGACGGATATGAAAAGCGGCCTGGTCGAACTGAAACCGCAGATCACCGTCATCGGTGTCGGTGGTGGCGGTGGCAACGCCATCAACAACATGATCGAAGAGGAACTCCGCGGTGTGGAGTTCGTCGCGGCAAACACCGATGCACAGGTTCTGGCGACGTCCAAGGCGTCGCGCCGCATCCAGCTCGGCGCCCAGATCACCGAAGGTCTCGGCGCAGGTTCGCTGCCCGATATCGGGCGGGCTGCCGCTGAAGAATCCATCGACGAGATCATGGATCATCTTGCCGGTTCGCATATGTGCTTCGTCACCGCCGGCATGGGCGGCGGCACTGGCACGGGTGCGGCACCTGCGATCGCCCGCGCCGCGCGCGCCGCCGGCATCCTCACCGTCGCTGTCGTCACAAAACCCTTCACCTTCGAAGGCCAGCGGCGCATGAAGACGGCCGAAGCGGGTATCCTGGAACTGCGCGATGCGGCCGATACCGTCATCGTCATTCCGAACCAGAACCTCTTCCGCATCGCCGACGCCAAGACCAGCTTTGCCGACGCCTTCATGATCGCCGACCGTGTGCTTTTTTCCGGTGTCGGCTGCATCACCGACCTGATCGTCAAGGAAGGCCTGATCAACCTAGACTTCGCCGACGTGAAGTCGGTCATGCGCGGCATGGGCCGCGCCATGATGGGCACCGGAGAGGCCTCCGGCGACAATCGTGCACTCGCAGCAGCAGAGTTGGCCATCGCCAATCCGCTTCTCGACGACATCTCGATGCGAGGCGCCAAGGGCGTGCTGATCTCGATTTCCGGCGGTTCGGACATGACCCTGTTCGAAGTCGATGAAGCGGCAAGCCGCATCCGCGACGAGGTGGAAGCCGATGCCGATATCGTCGTCGGCGCGATCTTCGACCGCAATCTCGACGGAAAATTCCGCGTCTCGGTGGTTGCCACCGGTCTCGACGGCGACCGCGGACCGGCCCCGCATCCGGCCGGCTGAAAACATCCTTCGTGACGTCCCCGGACGTCACGCCCGTGCTATAATCTCGCACCGAGCAGATCCGCGCATCTGTTCGGTGTCTTTGTTTTGCGGCTCTCAGCCCGTTAGTTTCAGCTAGTCACAAGCGAACTTGCAATATTCGCATTTTCTAACTCTTCCTGTGGATGAAGCCCAAGGCCACTTCAACCGAACATGACTGTGAATTACAAAATCTTCATTTGACGCCGCGGCGCCAAATATCCACCGTTTGTTCCAGCCGCCATGATGGCGGTTAGAAGCCTGCACGATGTCATCATGTCATCGTGCAGGCTTCGTCCTCTGACCGCCTTCCAGCGCAGATCAGATTTCCTTGATCAACTGCTCTGCAATACGAACGCTGAGTGCCGCCCCGGTCAGCGTCGGGTTCATGCAGGATGCGGAAGGCATGACGCTGGTGCCGGCGATGAACATGTTCGGATGGTCATGCGTGCGGCAATCGCGGTCGACGACGGAATCGGTCGGATCGTCGCCCATGCGTGTCGTGCCCATGACGTGCTGGCGGTTCTGCCATTTGACGTCGGTCGACAGGACTTCGGCATCCAGCAGTTCGGCGATCTTGTTCAGATCCTGCAGGCCACGGTCACGGCCGGCGTTCCAGTAATCGGTGACCGAGTAATAGAGGACCGGAACCGGGATGCCGAGCGCATCGAACTTGGTCTTTGACGGCGTGACGCGATTTTCCGCCAGCGGCAGCGGTTCGAAATCGATCGCCCAGTTGAGCGAGCGGGCCGAATACTTGCGGATCTGCTCGTCCAGCTTGGAGCCGAGAATGCCCTTCTTGATGAAACCCTCGGTCATCTGCGCGGTCGGAACGGTATTGCGCACCTTGATCTTGTAGCTCGGATAATCCTTGCGGAATTCGCCGTCACGCTGGTTCAGATAGACCAGAAGCTCGGTCGGACCTTCGCCCGGCCACATGTCTTCCTTGGTCAGCATGTTCATGCTGATACCGGTATGGTCCATGAGGTTACGGCCGACCTGATCGGAGGAGTTGGCGATGCCGTTCGGATATTTCTCCGAAGTCGAGATCAGCAGAAGCTTGGCGCTCTCGATGCCGTAGGCGGCGAGCACGAAATACTTTGCCGTCAGCCGATGCTCGGAATTGTCAGGCTTCTTGTACCAGATCGCCACGATCTTACCGTCGTCATCGGCCTCGATCCTGTAGACCGGCGAATTGTCGAGCAGCTTGGCGCCATGGCGCTCCGCCTCGTCGATATGCATAGACCCGTCATATTTGGCGCCGATCGGACAGACCGGATTGCAATTGTTGTTGCCGGCGCAGACTGGGCGATTGCCATAGGGGCGCGAGGCGCGGCCATGCGGTTCGAGCACCGGATTGAAGCCGCCGACCGAAAGCTTTTCCGCCAGCGTGTCGAACATGTAGCTGGTGTTGAGCTGCTTCATCGGGAACGGCATCGAGCGCGGCGGCATAGGTCCGCCACCCTGGCCGCTTTCGTCCTGGCCGTCGGTGCCGGTGACGCCAAGTTCCAGTTCGGCCTTGTTGTAATACTGCTCCAGATCGTCGTAGCCGATCGGCCAGTCCCGGCCGCGGCCGTAGAGCGACTGGAGCTTGAAATCGTTGGGGATCATCCGCCACAGTGCTGAGCCGAAATGCCAGGTCGTACCGCCGACGACGCGCAGATAGGAGGTGTTGTATTTCACCGGCCCTTCATATTGCAGATAGTCGCCATAGGTGGATGGCGCATGTGGCAGGCTCGGGAAGGGGGAGCCGGCGCCCTGCAGCTTGGCGTTGGCAAGTGAGAGTTTGACCGGCGCATTGCGATAGGTCTCGACGATCTCGCGGCGATTGACGCGCGGACCGGCCTCCAGAACGATCACCTTTTTGCCTGCCTTGGCGAGATTGGCGGCAACGATGCCGCCCATGACGCCCGAGCCGATAACGATCAGGTCCGCATCATAGGATGTGTTAGCCATTGTCTTTGTTCCTGTCAGATCTTGCTACCGGGCTTCGGTCCCCAGGCATTGGGGCCGGGACCATAAGACGGGACGGTAAGGAGGCCCTTGGTCGGGCGGTACATCAGCGAGTCGGCATAGGTGATCAGCTCGGCATCTTCCGGCTCCCCAACAACGCCGAGATACCAGGCGGAAACCACCTTGGTGGCGGTCTTCATCAAAGCCGGATCGGTACCGGTCAACGCCAGAAAGCCGTCCATGTTCGGCACACCGGATTGCTTGATGAGACCGGAAAGCGCCGCAAGGCTGGCATCGAGATCGGCGTCGCGTTTCTTCAACGCCGCAAGAAAGCGGGCGCCGAGAACCGGATCGAGCGTGTAGCCGGTCAGAAACTCCGACAGCTGGGTAAAGGACGCGACACTGTCGTCGGCGGCAAAGGCCGAGACCGGGCCGGCAAGGCTGGCGGCAACGGCTAGACCACCGAGGGCGGCAGTGCCGCGCAACAGGCTGCGGCGGGAGAGATTGGGACCGGACATGGCCGGGGAGGAAGGATCAAAAGGCATCAGGATCTCCGGGGGAGCGTTCAATGCGAAAAGGGAAAGCGATCAGGGCTCAGCCGAGCGCCGGGCGCGAACGACGACGGCGCGAGGCGAGCCAGACGATCACGGCAAGCACGATGACGGCAGCGACGATCGCAACGGGAGCCGCAAGCGGCGCGAGCTTGACGATCAGAGGCTTTTCGCCGCCATCGCGGATGCGTGCCACATCGGCAGGCGTCACCTTGACGGACGGATTGCCGTAATTCGCCAGAACGTAATTGCTGACATCGGCGATATCCTTGTCCGACAGACGATCCGTATAGGACGCATCGGCACCGAAGGCCGGCATGAAGGCGACGTGATCGCCAACCTTGCGGTGCAGGCCGTAGAGGATGGTCGAGACGAGATTGTCGGGACGATCTTCGCCGGTCGCGGTGTTGTTAAACAGCGACGGATAATGATCGTTGCCCTGCCCTTCCACCTGGTGGCAGGCAGCACAGCTGCCGCTGAAGATGTGATAGCCGTTTTCTTCCGGCGACTGGCCGGGCAGACCGCGCAGCGAAGCTTCGACCTCGACCGAAGCCTTGCCGAGATCGGCACGCGAGGTCTTTTCAGCCGATCCGATCGCCGGCACGTCCTTGAGATAGGTAACGATCGCCTTCAGATCATCGTCAGAAAGATGCTGCAAGCTGTTTTCGACGGCTTCCGCCATCGGGTCGGCGGCCTGCGCCTTGCCGGGGACATTGCCGGTCTTGAAATACTGGATCAGCTGATCGTCGGACCAGCCGCCGATGCCGGCATGCTTGTCGGAGGTGATGTTCGGCGCATACCAGGAGCCGACAGAACCACCGGCAAGCGCCTGGCTCGCATCTTCAGCCATGAAGGCGTTGCGCGGCGTGTGACAGGTGGCGCAGTGTTCCAGTGCATCCGCCAGATAGGCGCCGCGGTTCCATTCGGCAGACTTGGCCGGGTTCGGCTGGAAGCGGGTCTTGTCGAGGAAGAGCAGGTTCCAGACCGACATCGAGGTGCGGATCGAGAAGGGGAAAGGAAGCTCGGTCTTCTGTGGCTTGTGATCGTCCGGCTTCACCTCGTTCATGAAATAGGCATAGAGCGCCTTCATGTCGTCATCGGTGATCTTGGCATAGGCCGTGTAAGGCATTGCCGGATAAAGATGGCTGCCATCCTTGGCGACCCCTTCACGCACGGCGCGCGAAAAATCCTCTTCGCTGTAATCGCCGATACCATCTTCCTTCGACGGCGTGATGTTGGTCGAGAAGATCTTGCCGAGCGGCGTGTCGATGCCGTAGCCACCGGCAAAGGGCGTGCCGCCATGCGGCGCGGTGTGACAGGCGGCACAGTCGGCGGCCGTCGCAAGATAGCGGCCGCGCGCCACGAGATCGGAAGTCTCATCTGCGAAGCTCGCGCCGGCCGATGCGACCAGCGCGGAAAGACAGAGAATGGCGGGGCGGAGCGAGGCGGAAATCGGCGCAAACAAAGTGCCGCCGAAAGACGTACCGGGCGAGACAGGAGGCTTAGGCATATATCCCCGTGCTTTCATCAAGCATGAACAATCGATATCGGTTCCAGACATGCCTCCCACACGCAAGACCGATCTTCATCGCCGCAAACCGAGGTGGCACATCGGGAGAATGCCACTCGTATTGAAGCGATTCTTGAACAAAAAAGCTTGATTAACGGGTTCAGGATTAAACCTGAGGCGTGTCGATGCGTCGCGGTGCGACTTGATCTGTGTCATAGCGCCGCAAAAGATAGCTTGTGTAGTCGGTTTGTCGTACAAACAGCCTTCACCAATTGTGAAAGCTTAAAACCATGAAATTCGACCTCACGGATCTCAGGATATTTCTCTCGGCCGTAGAGGGCGGAAGCCTGACGGCAGCGGCCTTGCAGAACAATATCGTGGTGGCTGCGGTCAGTGCGCGGCTGCGCAAGATGGAAGTCAGTTTCGGGCTTCCGCTGGTGGAGCGGACCGGGCGCGGCATCAGGCCGACGCTTGCCGGCGACATTCTGGTCGGCCACGCCCGCAAGGTGCTTGATGATACGAGAAAGCTCGAAGTGGAACTCGATGCCTTTTCGGAAGGCCGCGGCGGCACGATCCGCCTGCTATCGAACACCAACATGCTTTCCGAGCACATGCCGCAGTTGCTCGGATCATTCCTGCGGCAGAACCCGGATATATTTGTCACCGTCACCGACAAGCCGAGTATGGAAGTGGTCAACCTGCTGAGAAACGGCGAGGCGGATATCGGCATTGTCGCATCGTCGGCGGACATGACCGGTCTCGAGCGCTGGCGCTTCGTGCCGGACAGGCTGGTGCTGATCGTCCCGGGCGACTGGGCTCTGGAAGGGCCGGTTGCCTATGCGCGAATTCTGGATCATCCGCTGATCGCGCTTAACACGACGGTCGCCCTGTCGCAATTCCTGCGGCGGTTAGCCACCGAGCTTGGCAGACGAGCGAATATCCGCATCCGCGTCGAAAACTTCGAGTCGCTTTGCCGAATTGTAGAATGCGGCGCGGGCCTTGGAATCGTACCGGAAAGTGCTGCCCGGCGGTATGACCGTGACATGGGTTTTCGGACGCTTGAGATTGCCGACGGCTGGGCGGAACGCGAACTGTATGTCTGTGTGAGAAATCAGCAGCAGCTTCCCCTCTACGCGCAGAAACTGCTGCTGCATTTTCAGACCTATGCCGAGGAAGCGAAAAACGCGGCTTTTCGCGGGGCCGCAATCGTTAAAATTTGAAACATTGTCGCAGATTTGATCATCGTCAGTTTCGATCAAAATCCGGAATGACAGTAGTTCATTTCGATGCAAGAAACCCAATCAGGGAATAGGGAGGGTATTTCTTACGGCGAAAGTTTAATTCATGGATGTTTCAGAGTTTCACGATCATTCGCAATTATATCGCGAAATAGAAATCCCGTTCGATTTTGCGGAGATCTTCTTCTCCAGAACGGACACGCGTGGGAAAATCCAGTCCGGCAACGAGGTGTTCCAGCGCATAAGCGGCTATTCCTGGAGCGAGCTTGCGGGGAAGCCCCATAACATCATTCGCCATGAAGGCGTGCCGCGTGCCGTATTCTGGTTGCTGTGGGATCGTCTGAAACAAGGTCTCCAAACCGGCGCCTATGTAAAGAACAAGAGCAAGGACGGCCGGTTCTACTGGGTTTATGCCATCATAACCCCATGCGAGGGCGGTTATCTTTCCGTTCGCATCAAGCCGAGCAGCCCGATCTTCAGTATCGTTCAGTCGGAATATGCTGCCCTTGCCCGGATGGAGATAGAGGAAAAGCTGTCACCGCCGGAAAGTGCAGCGCGACTGATGACGCGCCTTTCGGCTCTCGGTTTCGAAACCTACGATGCCTTCATGGCAACAAGCCTTTCTGCCGAATTCTCGCTGCGCGACGTGAACCTGCAGAAACAGTCGCGGCAGACACTTGCGCTTTATGGACGACTGATGCCCTCTGCCGCGCGGCTGCTGAACGCGGCCCAGCAGATCTCTGAAGGGTATCTCACCTACCGGTTCGTGCCGCTCAACCTGCTGGTTCATGCAGGCCAGATCGGTGAAGCGGGTGCGGCGATTGCAACCATCTCGACGAATTACAACACGCTGTCGGAGGAAATAGAGCGAGGGCTGGACGGCTTTCTGCAAGCCGCCCGAACCGTGTCACACACAATTAGCGTCGGGGCTTTTCTGCTTGCCACATCCTATGTGCAGCGGGAGATCGCCTGCAGTTTCAGAGATGAAGTCCCCATCGAGGGGGTAGACCATGCGACCGAGAAGAATTTTCTCGACCAGCAGCAGTCGACCTATCAGGCCGAAGCATTAAAGAGCCTGACCGGCATCGAGGACGAGTTGAAGATTTTCTTCCAGATGGTTTCCGAGATGAAGCGGCTGGCCTCCGGCCTCGCGGCAATCCGCATCATGGGCAAGGTGGAATCGGGGCGGCTGAGCGTCGCCGTCGTGAACGATCTGATCATGGATCTGGAAGCGTTTCAGGATATCGTTCAGCGCGGCCTTGCCGACATATTGCAGGCCAATGACGCGCTAAGAATGGATACGTCGCGCCTGCTGGAGGCCTATGCCGCCGAAGACGCCTGAAGTAGCCGTCGATTATCAACGCGCGCCGCTCAGCGCTCCGCTCCTTCGACCGGCAGACAGACGGTGGCGACAAGACCGGAACCTGCAGTCCTGTTCTCAAGTGTGATCGTGCCGCCATGCGCATCGAGGATCTGCCTGACGATGGCAAGGCCGAGGCCGGTGCCGCCATGGTTCCGGTTTCGCGATGGTTCCGCGCGGAAAAAGGGTTCGAAGACGAAGGGCATGTCCTTCTCCCCTATGCCCGGCCCGTCATCCTCGACGATCAGACAGGCCATGCCATCACGCCTTTCGGTTCTTATCCGGGCATGCGTGCCGTAGCGCAAAGCGTTGGACAACAGATTGTCGATCACCCTTCGCAGTGCCTTTCGCGGCAGCCGGACATTGAGGGGATCGGCCGAGAGGGCGAGTTGAACCGCATCTCCGGACGGGGCGACTTCGATGGCCGAGGTGCTGACTGCTGCATTCAGTTCCACCGTCTCCTTCTCGGATCCGGCAGAGCTTTCACTGGCGAACAGAAGCACGTCGTTCAGCAACTGCTCCATCGTCTCGACATCATGAATGGCCTTTTCTCGATGGGTGCCTGCCGGCATCATCTCCAGCCGCAGGCGGAAACGCGTGAGGTAAGTCTTCAGATCGTGCGAGATCGCCCCGAGAAACAGGGTGCGGTTGTTGACGAGGCCGAGGATGCGCCCCTGCATGGCATTGATCGCCCGGATCAGGGTTCTAAGCTCCCTTGCCCCTCTCTCCTTCACCTGAACCGGCTCGATGCGGTTTCCGAGTTCATCGACGGTTCGTGCCAACTGCGCGAGCGGCCGCGTTTCGCGCGCCACAGCAAGGACGGCGATGATCGCGACGACAATGCCGAAGAAACCGGCGAGAAAACCGACCGGCAAGTTCCAGACCCGCAATGTCGTCTCGTCGGAAACCGAGAACCGAGCGATCTCTCCGGATTTGAGCCCGACGACGAATGTCATCAGCGATGAATTGCGCCGGTGCTCGCCGGATCGGACCGCGCCCACCCGGACGACCCGCCCGGGCTCGAGATCATCGATCATCTTTCGGGTAAGCACGCCCATGCGTCCCAGGCTGAAGTCATCCTCGAAGCCTTCGGGCATGGCGGAAATCACCGAGACCTGGAACCCGGAGACGCTCGACACAGCAAGCACATCCTCACGGTTACGGATCTCGGTTTCATCCAGCAGTCGAACGACGGCGACAATGCGCTTTGCGATGGCGAAAGGCGGCGGTGGAGATCGCTCGCCATGCAGATAGGAGATCACCACGAACAACTGGCTGACGAACAGCGCAGCCGTGACGATCAGCGCAATACGGGCGACAATGCCGATCTTTCTCAACAACATTCAGCCGTCCGTCACAGTCGGGTTGAACAGATAACCGACATTGCGCACGGTGGTGATGACCCGGACATCTGGGGGCAAGCAGGCGGCGAGCTTGGTTCGAAGGCGCGAGATCGTTACGTCGATCGTGCGGTCATAGGTCTCGGCGGACGATCCGCGGGTAAAATCGAGCAACTGGTCGCGGGAGAGAACCCGCTTCGGCCGTTCGAGGAAACAGGCGAGAAGATCGAATTCTGTGGTGGTGAGCGGCACGCTCGCACCGTCTTCAGTCATGATGCTGCGTGCCTGCGGATCGACGACGAGACCGGCGAAGCGCTTGACTGAATTGCCCGGATCCGACGCAATCCCCTTCGCGGTCGTGCGGCGCATCACGGCCCGCATGCGGGCGAGCAGTTCTCGCGGATTGAAGGGTTTGCCGAGATAATCATCGGCGCCGAATTCCAGCCCGACGATGCGATCGATCTCGGCGGTCTTGGCGGTCAGCATGATGATCGGAACCTGGGACCGCGCGCGGATGCGTTGGCAGAACGACAGGCCGTCTTCGCGCGGCATCATCAGGTCAAGAATGATCAGATCCGGCCAGCGGCGCTCGACCAGCCGGTCGGCCGATGGCGGGCTGTCGGCCGTCTGCACCAGATACCCCTCACCGGTGAGGAATTCATCGAGCAGGTCGCGAATTTCCGGGTCGTCCTCGACAACCAGAATTTTCAACTGTTCATCCATTTTACGCTGCTCCATCACCCGACCGGGCCTATTCAGCCAAGTATGAGCCTATCAGACAGGACTGCGATTTCGAGACGATTTCGGATTTGTTGCAATTTGTTGCAGCGCCGCTCGGACGCAGGCTCGATCCGCATGCGCCCTGCAAACTTCTGTAGCAAAGCTGAAACAGGGCTTCAAAACCGGCGCGGGACAATGGCGGCCTCTTCAGCAGCCCTCCCCTCAATACAAGGAGCCGACCTTTCCATGTCTGCAATCTACCTCTCACACGACATCCGGGCGGCAGAAGCCCTCCAATCGATGCCCTCGATGCGCAAAGCCGCGTCGCTTGCGATACTGGCGCTGCTGGTGCTCTTCTCCTTCGGAGGCATCAACAAGGCCTCCGCCGCGATCAACGGCATGGCGGTGACCAGCGTCAACCTGCGCGCCGGGCCAAGCACGCGCTATCCGGTGGTGATGGTCATGCCGCAGAGTGCCTCGCTTGCCGTCTATGGCTGCACCGGAGACCGGTCGTGGTGCGATGTCAGCTGGTCGGGCGCTCGCGGCTGGGTGGCGACAAGCTATATCCAGGTCTTGTATAATGGCCGCCCGACCGTGCTGACCGCATCGATCGCGCCGGTCGTTGGCATCGCCACGGTCGCCTTCAGCGTCGCCTATTGGGACGCGCATTATCATTCGCAGCCCTGGTACGGGCATTGGGATCGCTATTATGTCGGCGGCGGATCGCGTTCGGTCGTTGCCGGCTGCGGAGACCGCGGCTGCGGCGCTGCAGCGGTGACCCGCGGTCCCTATGGCGGTGCGAGAGCTGCAGCAGGCGGATGCAATGATGGAAAGTGCGGCGGTGCTGCCGTCACCAGAGGCCCGAATGGCGGCAGGCGGGCAGCTGTCGGCGGCTGCGGTCCGGAAAAATGCGGCGGCGTATCGGTTACGCGCGGGCCGCTCGGCAATACGCGAATTCGTCACGGCTCGATCGACCGGCCGTAACGCGATAGAGCGGCTCCGCCTTTCCGTGATAGGCGAAACCGCTCTATCGACTTTTTTTCTGAACGCAATTCCGGACGCAAAACCGGTTCCCACTTTTGCTGGAATTGCTCATAGCCCGGCTGCCGAAAACCAGCCGGGCTATGTGATCTTCTTATCCGTGCGCGAGATCGAAGACGTGGTGATGGATATGTCCGTCGAACATTTCCAGCAGGCCCTTGGTCATCTCGCGGCTTTCATAGCGAACCGGAGAATCCAGCGCAGCGGCAAGCGCCTCGCGGCTGTCATAGGCGGTCCAGAGCACCATCGGAAAGGGCGGAGCGCCCTCGTCGCGTTCGACGGCGTAGAGGACCTTGACCTCTCGGATGCCGGGGAAAGCCAGCCACATCGGCATCAGCTTTTCCGCGACATAGGCCTTGAAGGCCGCTTCCTTGCCAGCATGGATCGAGCCTTCGAAAAATGCCTGACGGATGATCATCGCTGGCTATCCTCAGTTGACGGTGGTCGGCGGCTTTTCGCCGGCGAAGTAGGCAGCAAGGTTTTTCAGGACCATTTCGCCCATGCCCATGCGGGTTTCATGCGTCGCGCTGCCGACATGCGGCAGAAGCACGGTGTTCGGCGCGGTGAAGAATTCCTCGCGGATATTCGGCTCGTTGACGAAAACGTCGAGGCCGGCACCGGCGATCTTGCCGGAGGTCAGGGCCGCAAGCAGCGCGTCTTCATCGACCACCGTGCCACGGGCGATATTGATGAGATAACCGTTCGGACCAAGTGCTTCGAGCATCTCGGCATTGACGATATTGAAGGTCTCGGCATTGGCGGAGATGACGACGCAGAGAACGTCGCTGTCGCTCGCGAGATCGAGCGGCGTGGCGCAGGCTTTCCAGCTCGTGTCCTTGACCGGCGAGCGGTTCCAGTAGCGAACGTCCATGCCGAAGGCTTCCGCCTTGCGGCCGACGGCCTTGCCGATCTGGCCGAGGCCGAGAATGCCAAGCTTCTTGCCCTTGGGGCTGGTGGCGAGCGGGAAACCGCCCTTCTTCCAGTTGCCGCTGCGGACATAAGCATCGCCGGCAACGACCTGGCGCAGAGTAGCGAGGATGAGCGCGATGCCGACATCGGCGACATCATCGGTCAGCACGCCGAGCGTGGTCGCGACATCGATATTGCGCTCGCGGGCGAATTTCAGGTCGATCTTATCAGTGCCGACGCCGTTGACGGCGACAACGCCGAGGTTCGGCAGCTTTTCGATCCACTCCTTGGAAATGCCGCCGCCGCCGCCGGTTGCAGCCGCACGGATGCGCGGCAGCGCTTCCTCGATCGACTGTTTCTGGCTTGGGTCATAGGCGCGATGCACGGTGTAGAGCGAATCGAGCTGTTCCTCGATCGGCTTCATCATCTGTTCGAGAAGCAGGAGGTCCGGTTTCATCTGCAGTATCCTTATTGAGCTTGGATCAGGCGATCTGGCCGAGGAAGTTCTTCAGACGCTCGTTCTTCGGGTTTTCGAAGAACGTATTCGGCGGCCCCATTTCCAGAATTTCACCGCGATCCATGAAGATCACCCGGTCGGCCACCTGACGCGCGAATCCCATCTCGTGGGTTACGCAGAGCATGGTCATGCCTTCCTTGGCAAGGTCGATCATCGTATCGAGCACTTCCTTGACCATTTCCGGGTCGAGTGCCGACGTCGGCTCGTCGAACAGCATGATCTTCGGGTTCATGCAGAGCGCGCGGGCAATCGCCACACGCTGCTGCTGGCCACCGGAGAGCTGCGCCGGGTATTTTTCAGCCTGTTCGGGAATACGGACACGCTCCAGGAAGCGACGGGCCGTCTTCTCGGCTTCGGCCTTGGAAATGCCGCGCACCTTCATCGGCGCGAGCGTACAGTTTTCGAGCACGGTCATATGCGGGAAGAGGTTGAAGCTCTGGAAGACCATGCCGGTTTCCTGGCGCACCAGATCGACATTCTTGCCGCCCGCGGTCAGGTCGTGACCGTCGACGACGATACGGCCCTGCTGGATGACTTCCAGCTGGTTGATGCAGCGGATCAGCGTCGACTTGCCCGAGCCGGACGGCCCGCAGATGACGATGCGCTCACCGCGATTGACCTCGAGGTTGATGTCCTTGAGGGCGTGGTAGGCGCCATACCACTTGTTGACGCCTTCCATATGCACGGCCAGATCGGAAGTCCCGCGCACGGCCGCCGCTGTTGCGTTCGCTTTTGCCTCGGTCATGCGAGGAACTCCTTCAGTCTTAAATTACTTCTTGGCGACGAAATCCGGCAGCGGCGAACCGAGCCACTTTTCGTGGATCTTGTTCAACTCGCCATCCGCCTTGGCCTTTTCGACGAAAGCGTTGACAGCGGTCAACAATTCAGCCGAGCCCTTGCGCACGGCGATACCCTGAACCTGCTGGCTGAGCTGCAGTTTCTGGTCGAAACGACCCGGAGCTGCCTGCTCGATCTGGGTGGCGACGACGTTGGAGACGCCGATCAGTTCGACCTGACCGGACAGCAGTGCCTGAACGGCGCTGGCATCGTCATCGAAACGCTGGATCTTGGCGTCCTTCGGAGCGACCTTGGTGACGGCCGTATCCTGCGTGGATGCACGGGCGACACCGATCGTCTTGCCCGACAGGTCTTCCGGCTTGGAAACCTTGGTGTCGGAAGCGCCGAAGACGCCGATCGAGATGCCGGCATAGGGCTGCGAGAAATCGACATTCTTGGCGCGCTCTTCGGTGATGCCGAGCGACGCGACGAGCAGGTCTACCTGATTGCTCTGCAGGTAGGGAATGCGGTTCGGGCCGGTGACCGGAACGATCTGGACCTTGACGCCCCATTCCTTGCCGAGCAGCTTGGCAACGTCGGCGTCATAACCGTCCGGCTGGTTCGACGTGTTCATGATGCCGAATGGCGGAAAGTCGACCATCATGCCGATCTTGACCGTGCCGGCCGACTTGATGGTTTCGACCGTCTGTGCCGATGCGAACGAAGCGGTTGCCCCGATGACCAGTGCGGCGCCGATGCCGGCCATTGCCATGCGTCTCGAAATGCTCATGTTCCTACCCTTTCTTGTCCACCGGCATCCTCCCGCCGGCTAAGGACCGGTCAACGCGTTGTCGACCGGGAAAACTTCACTTCCATGCGACGTGCGAGCAGCGACAGCGGCCAGCACAGGATGAAATAGACTGCAGCCACGGTGCCGAACACCATGAACGGGCTGAATGTCGCATTGTTGATGATCTGGCCCTGACGCGTGAGCTCGGTGAAACCGATAATCGCGGCAAGCGAGGTGCCCTTTATCAGCTGCACCAGGAAACCGACCGTCGGGGCAATCGCAATCCGGCTTGCCTGCGGCAGGATGATGTAGCGCATGCGGTTGACATAGCGCAGGCCGAGAGCGGTTGCCGCCTCACGCTGGCCGGGCGGGATCGCCTCGATACAGCCACGCCAGATTTCACCCAGAAACGCGCTGGCATGCAGCGTCAGCGCGACAGCCGCGGCAATCCACGGATTGATGGCAAAGCCCATGATGTTCATGCCGAAGAACACCAGGAAGAGCTGCATCAAAAGCGGCGTGCCCTGGAAGACGCGGATGAAGCCGGTGGCGAGCAGCCGCGGCCATTTTGCATCAGAGACGCGGGCAAGCGCGATCAGCAGACCACCGACGCCACCGCCGGCAAAGGCGATTGCGGAAAGCGCAATCGTCCACTGCGCTGCCATGACGATGATCCAGAACTCGTTGATGCCAAAAGGTCTGATAAGCATGATCCGGCCCTCCTCAGCGGCTCAACGGATATCTGAAGGCGGCCTTTTCGATCATCGAGAAGACCGCGGAAAACCCGATCGACATGATGAGATACATGGCCGTGATGATGATATAGACCTCGAAGCTGGCGAAGGTCGCCGACTGCAGGTCATTGCCGGCAGCAGCCAGATCATCGGCGGAGATCGCGGAGACCACGCTGGAGGTCAGCATCAGATAGATGAATTGGCTGGTCAGCGCCGGGTAAACCGTCCGGAGCGCCGGCTTCATGATGATGTAGCGAAAGATCTGCAGCTTGGAGAGGCCGAGCGCGGTACCTGCCTCGACCTGGCCCTTCTGGATCGACTCGATGCCGGCGCGGATGATTTCCGTGCCGTAGGCGCCGAAATTCACCACCAGCGCGACGAGTGCCGCACTGTTGGGCGACAACCGGATGCCGAGCGACGGCAGGCCGAAGAAGATGAAGAAGATCTGCACCAGGAAGGGCGTGTTGCGGATGATCTCGATATAGGCATCGATGACCCAGCGCAGCGGCGCAACCCGCGACGTCTTGCCGGCGGCACAGAGGATCGACAGGATCAGGCCGATCACCATCGCCGCGCAGGACAGCTGCACCGTTACCCAGGCGCCGAGCAGGAGCTTGTCAAAACCCGCCAATACGGGCTCGAAATTGAAAGTGTACAAGGGCTCCTCCGCGCTCGTATGCCGCACCTCCATGCGACGATTTAGATCGATCTAAATCAGTTGTCCGACAACGTCAACCCGATTCTTGCTGTCTTCCCAAGCTGCTTCCACGCCAAATGGCGCTTGATTGGCGAATATGCAGTTGCGGTGCCTTCACGAGTTTGCGAGGCGCCAGATCCGGCTGGGCCAATCGATCCAGAAGCAGCTTTGCAGCTCCTTCCCCGATCGCTTCGGGAAAGGTTGCAACGGATGTCAGGCGCGGGCGCATGGCCTCGGCATCCGCGACATCGTCAAAACCCACCAGCGAGAAATCGCGACCAATGCTGATGCCGAGATCGTAGAGCCCGGCAGAGAGGCCGAGAGCGACGACATCGTTGAAGCAGACGACTGCGCTCGATCGACGCGAACCTTCGGTAAACAATCCGGCGGCCTCCGCGATTGCGGCAATCTGGTGCGGCACGCGGATGACATTTTCGGGGTCGAGCCCACGCGCCTGCATTGCGTCACGAAAGCCGTCGACCCGCTCCTGGTAGGCCGAATGAACCGGACCATGCAGGGCGAAAGCGATATCCCGATGCCCGAGTTCCGCCAGATGATCCACCGCCTGGCGCATGCCAAAAGCATAATCGACACCGGCATAATCGCAATCGTCGGTAACGCGGCGCAGGACCTGGACGAGTGGCAGGTCCCATTCGACCATCTTCTCGACCAGCGACATCTCCGTTTCAGCGGCCGGGCAGAGAATGATGCCATCAACGCCGTGTTCGCGCATGCGCGTCAGCAATGTTTCCTGACGGGCGACGAGGTCTCCGCTATTGACCAGGATCACCACCATGCCGGCCGCATCGATGACCCGATCGATGCCGGCGAGCAATTCGGTAAAGAACGGATTGACGAGGTTTGGAATGACGACGCCGATCGTCAGGCTGCGATCGGCCCTGAGCCTTGCCGCGCCCATATTGTAGACATAACCGAGCTCCTGCATCACCGCCTCGACCTTGGCGCGGGTCTCGGTACTGACCAGCGGGCTCTTGCGGATGACGAGCGACGCTGTTGCGCGCGAGACGCTGGCATGACGGGCAACATCCAGCAGCGTGACGCGATTTTTCTTTCGGCCTTCGGATAACATGGCTGTGCATCGTCCTCCCGAGCCGAAGCAGTATTGCGCCTATAGATTGATCGCTATCAATCCTCGGTCAATCCTTCGGCGAGCACGAAAATCGATTACCCTCAGTTTCCGACAGTATATCCTATCGCTCCAGAGCGACCGTCTTAATGACCGCAAAGATGGATTTGTCGACGGCTAGCTGCAGCCGCTCCACCGAGAGCGTGGTGATGCGGGCAAGCACGATATCGTCGCCTGAGCGGATGTGGATACGCGCCATTCCCTCGCCATCCGGCTCGATCGAAGACACATGTCCTTCGATGATATTGAGCGCGCTCAGGCCTTCCGGGCGGATCGTCGCGACCATCACATCCCGTTCGGGAATATGAATACGCACGTTCTGGCCGGCGACAAGCCTTGCGGTCGGCACAGTCATGCTGGCCGCCGAAAGATTGACCGTTGAAAGGCCGTGCGCAGTATCCACCATCTGAACTGTGCCGGACAGTACCGCACCGGCTTCCCGTCGGTCGGTGGATGGCAGTGAGAGAATTTCGGATGGTGTACCGGTTGCTTCGACCCGGCCATCCTTCATCATCACCACCTTATCGGCGAGCTGTGCCACTTCGGCTACCGAATGGCTGACATAGACGATCGGCGTTGCCGTCTCGTCGCGCAGGCGCTGCAGATAAGGGAGAATTTCGGCCTTGCGGGCTTCGTCTAGTGCGGCAAGCGGTTCGTCCATCAACAGGAGGCGCGGCGCTGACAGCAGGGCACGGCCGATTGCCACGCGCTGCTTTTCGCCACCGGACAGGCCACCGGGCCGCCGCTCCAGCAGCGCATCGATGCCAAGCATGTCGATGATCCGGTCGAACTCGGCCGATTGTGCATTCTTTGGCGCGAACCAGCGGCCATAGGTGAGGTTCTGGCGGACCGAGAGATGCGGGAAAAGCCGGCCTTCCTGAAAGACATAGCCGAAACGCCGCCTGTGCTTGGGCACGAAAATGCGTTTTTCCGTATCGACCAGCACTTCGCCATCGATCACCAGCCGACCATGGTCGGGTTTCGAAAGACCCGCGATGATCCGGACCATCGACGTCTTGCCGGACCCCGAGCGGCCGAACAGCGCGGTGACCCCGCCTTCGGATGAAAAGCCGGCGTCGAGCGAGAAGGCGCCAAGCTTTTGTCTTGCTTCGACGAGAAGGGTCATTGCGGGCTCACCCTCTTTCCAACGACATGAGCAAGCAGTTCCGACGCGAGCAATGCGGCAAAGGAAATGACGATCGCGACGATGGTGAGGCGCATGGCGCCGAGATCGCCGCCCGGCACCTGAGTGAAGGTGTAAATGGCCGCAGACAGCGTCTGCGTTTCGCCCGGAATGTTGGAGACGAAGGTGATCGTCGCACCGAACTCGCCCATCGCCTTGGCAAATGCGAGGATCATGCCGGCGATGACGCCGGGCAGGATCAGCGGCAGCGTGACGGTGAGAAACACCCAGGCAGGACTGGCGCCAAGCGTTCCGGCAGCCTCCTCCAACTTGCGATCGACGCTCTCGATCGACAGGCGGATGGAGCGCACCATAAGCGGAAACCCCATCACGCCGCAGGCAAGAGCGGCCCCCGTCCAGCGGAAGGACAAAACGATGCCGAGATATTCGTTGAGGAAAGAGCCGATGACGCCGCGGCGGCCGAAAAGCACGAGCAGGATGAAACCGGTAACGACAGGCGGCAGGATCAGCGGCAGATGGACGATGCCGTTGAGGATCGACTTGCCCCAGAATTTTCCTCGCGCCAGGAGATAGGCGGTAACGATGCCGAAGGGCAAGCTGACGATCATGGCAATGCCGGAGACCCAGAGGCTGAGCCTGATCGCCACCCATTCCTCATCGCTCAATACCAGCCAGTCCAACGATCCACTCCGCATGAAAACGGCCTCCGCTGAAGCGGAAGCCGCCATTTCCTGTTGTTCAAGACGTTACTTCAGAACCGTAAAACCTTCCTTCTCGAAGAAGGGAGCGGCCTTGGCGGACTTCAGATAGTCGAGATAGGCGCTAGCATCCGGCGCCTTGGATTCGGACAGGATAGCGATCGGGTAGATGATCGGAGCATGGCTTTCTTCCGGGAAGGTGCCGACGACGGCAACACCCGGATCGGCGGCGGCATCGGTTGCATAGACGATGCCGTAAGGCGCCTCGCCGCGGGAGACGAGTGCGAGTGCGGCGCGCACGCTTTCGGCACCGGCAACGCTTTTTTCAACGGATGCCCAGGTGCCGAGCTTTTCGAGTGCCGCCTTGCCGTACTTGCCGGCCGGAACGCTGTCCGGCGCGCCCATGGCGAGCTTGCCGCCATTCAGGAGGCCAGCCAGATCAAAGCCCTGCTTGATATCAACCGGCTTGGCATTTTCCTTCGGAGCGACCAGCACGATGCGGTTGCCCAGCCAGTTGGACTTCGTGTCTTCCTTCACCAGTTTCTTGTCGGAGATATATTTCATCCAGTCGAGGTCGGCCGAGATGAAGATGTCTGCCGGCGCACCGCTTTCGATCTGTTTTGCAAGCGCCGAACTTGCCGCATAGGAGGCAGTCACTTCCTTAGCGGTTTCAGCGCTCCAGGCCTTGTTGGCTGCGTCGAGCGCGTTTTTCATGCTGGCGGCGGCAAATACGGTGACTTTTTCCTGCGCGGCTGCAGGCGTCATGGCCGATGCCATGATGGTGAAGGTCATTGCGGCCGCAACTACGGCTTTATTGATCCAGCGACGGTCAACGATTTTCATTGTCAGGCTCCCTCAATCATCGAAATATTCCGGCAAATATATCGAGACGCACCACCTTGGCCAGCGTTATATTTATCCGGATATAATGATTTTTCGCGGAGCACTGTTGTCGATCGTCACGCACGCAGCAATCCCGGCTCGGCGGGGCAGCGTAAATATCGCGGGAGGAGGTCGAGACAACCTCCTCCAGGAGGCGACGCTCAATCCTTCCATTCGATCCGGTTGAGGAAAATGCTTTCGTTCGGCGTAGGCGTGAAGGAGACCTGTTCGGCGGCGCCGTAGACGACTGAGGCCTGATAGAGCGGGATGATGAGGTTTTCCGCATTCACCTTCTCATGCACCTTTTTGTAGGCGGCCAGTCGCTCGTCCTGCGACAGCGACTTGCGGGCAACATCGAGCGCTGCATCGATCTCTGCATCCTTTATGCTCGACCAGCCGCTCGACGAATGCAGCAGCGGATAGAGAATTCCGTCGGCATCCTGGCATCCGCAGCTCCAACGGCTGAAGGCGATTGCAGGGATGACGCCAGGCCCACCCTGCATCTGCTTCAGCCAGTTGGGCATGTCGGTCATCTCGATCTCGATCTTCATGCCGGCATCGTTGAGCATCTGCTGGATCGCCTGCACGACGCGCTGATCATAGACCGGAGAGGTCAGCAGCTTGATCTGCGTATCGGCGCCGGGCGTGGAAGAGATGATCTCTTTTGCCTTGGCCGCATCGAAAGGCGGCGCCTCGATGCCTTCGACCCAGCCTATATGGGCGGGTGATGCGATTTCCGGGACCGGCTTTTCTCCGGTCGCCAGGATGCCCTCGGCAATGCCGACCTTGTCGATCGCCATGGCGATCGCCTCGCGAACCGCCGGCTTGTCGAGCGGCGCCTTGGTGACATTCATGCCGAGATAGGCGACACGCTCGGTATTGCCGACCAGCGCCTTGCCCTTGCCCGACGACTGGATCTGAGCGACGAGATCGCCGTTCAGATAGGTCGCAAGATCACTAGCACCCGCCTGAAGATTGGCGACTCGGGTGGCGGCATCCGGAACGGCGCGGAAGACGGCTTTCGGGAAGGCGCCCTTGTCACCCCAATAGCTCTCATTGCGCGCGAGCGTCACCTCGACGCCGCGCTGCCATTTTTCGAACTTGTACGGGCCGGAGCCGACAGGGCTGAGATTGAAGGCGTCCTTGCCTACTTTTTCGACCACGGCCTTCGGCACGATCGACAGTTTGACCAGCTGCGCGAAAAGCGGCGGATAAGGGCCGTTGGTGGTCAGCGTTACCGTCGTCGGATCGTCTGCGACCGCATCGGTAATCTGGTTGAACTGCCCGAGCTGCGGGCTGCCGAACGCGGGATCGATAATGCGCTTTACCGAGAAGGCGACATCTTCTGCCGTCAGCTTTTGACCATCGTGGAAGCTGACGTCATCGCGGATCTTGAAGCGGATCTGCGTGTCGGAAAGATAATCCCAGCTCGTGGCGATCTGCGGGACGATCTTGCCCTCGTCATCACGGGTGACGAGATTGTCGAAGACGTTGCGGTAGACGTTGTAGCTGTCCGGATTCCACTGAACATGCGGGTCGAGCGACGACGGCTCGCCCGGCAGATCAATGACAAAAAGATCCTTAGAGGCGTAAGCCTGTAACGGTGATGCAATGCTGGTTGCGGCGAAAATGATGCCAGCGAGAATATGCCTGTGTGATCGCATGAGTTGTTCCCCTTATCAGCGAAAATCAGTTCTCGAAACGCCTTAGCTTGAACTGCAGACCGGCGCAGGTCATGCAACTTTATTCTAATTCTGAGATGTCAGTTAAAATAAATGACATTTCATAAACTCATGTTGACATCTTAAATTTCGCTATGCAATCCTGATTGTCGAGGTGAACAGCCTGATGCCAGAAAGCCGGAAGAGCTGAAGGTTAGAGGGTATGGCCGAACATGGTCGGCTCCAGGAATCAGCTTTGACAAGTTTCGTGAATCTGACGATGAAGGGATCAGAGGACGGCCAATTCGGCTGCCAGAATAACGAATTGAGATACCAGAATGCTTGATAGTGATGCCTATTCGTCGCCGGTGCCCGGTCTGGGCAAAGGTCTCTCTGCCGAACAGACGCTGCGCAGTGCAATCGTGCATTGCGTATTGAAGCCCGGCGAAGTGCTTTCGGAAGCCCGGCTTTGCGATGAGTTCGCCATCGGCCGCGGTGCGGTGCGCATGGCCCTGCAGCGCCTTCAGGCGAGCGGCCTTGTGACGGCGGCACCCAGAAGCGGCTGGCAGGTCGCTCCGGTTTCTGCCGGCGAGATTCGCGAAATCGTTGCCGGCAGGCGGCATCTGGAAGCCATTCTGGCGGAGGTGAAACTGACCGAGGCCGACCAGGCACATGTGGCCAAGCTGTGTGACATGTATGCGGCCCTTCACGGCCGCAGCGACCCGTCTCTCGATCTGCAGGGAACGCTGCGGCGCGCTGAACGCGACCTGCTTTCACTGCTGGCAACACGGCTCAACATGCCGACGGTGAGCGGCTGGCTTTTCGACCTGTGGGATCGTTCGGCGCGGCTCGTCACATTCTTCGAGGCACGCAGCACGGCGAAGCTTAAGGGAGCCGACCGTGCGGCACTTGGAGCCTGCCTGCTTGCTGGCGACAGCGAAGGCACCAGGGCGCATTTCGCCGCAGCGACCGACCAGCTGGAAGCCTATCTTGCAGCACGCTTTCTTGAATCTTCGGCCATCCTTAACGAACCGGTCACCCGCCGCAAGCGGGCCGCAAGGACCAAGGCCGAGACCAATGAATTTCAACCGAACCAGGAACGAACAAGGACGAACTGACAATGCCAGGTTTGAGACGTATTACTTCGGCACTTCTGCTTGCCGCCGCTCTGGGCGGAGCAACTTTCCTTAGCGGCCCCGCGAGCGCCAAGGACATGTTCGTCGTCGATCTGGTGAACGAGCCATCCTCGCTCGATCCGCAGAAGCAGTGGAACCCCGACAGCTACTACGTCTACCGCAACGTCTTCGACAACCTGATCACTCGCGACGATGCGGGAAAGATCGCACCGCAGATCGCAACAAGCTGGGAATACAAGTCTCCCTCCGAAGTCGTCTTCAAGCTGCGCAGCGACGTGAAGTTTCATGACGGCGAGAAACTGACCGCCGAGGATGTCGCCTTCTCGGTCACGCGGATCATCGATCCGGCCTTCAAGAGCCCGCAGCTCAGCCAGTTCAACAAGATCAAGTCGGCTGCGGTGACAGGCGAGAACGAGGTCACGATCACGACCGACGGGCCTTATCCGGTTCTGCTCGCTCAGTTGGTAAAGCTGTCGATCGTGCCGAAGCATGTGGTCGAAAAAATCGGCGACGACGCCTTCAATGCGGCACCCGTCGGCTCCGGCCCCTACAAGTTCGACCGCTGGGACCGTGGCTCTCTGGTCGCACTTTCGCGCAATGCCGATTACTGGGGCGACAAGGGACCGTTTGAAAAGGCCGAATTCCGCGCAGTTCCCGATGCAGCAACGCGCCTTGCCGATCTTCAGGCCGGCAATGCAGACCTGATCGTCACACTCGACGCCGACCAGGCGAAACAGCTGGAAGGCAGTGGTTCGGCCAAGGTGCTGAGTGCGCTGACGGAGCGTATCGCCTATCTGAAGCTCAACCCGACGATCGCGCCACTCGACAACCCGAAAGTCCGCCAGGCTGTCGCCATGGCGATCGACAAGCAGGGCATTGTCGAAGGCCTGCTCGGCGGTTTCGACAAGCCGGCAAGCCAGATGGCGAACGATACCTATTTCGGTTTCGTGCCTAACCTGAAGAACGTGGAATTCGACCCGGAAGCCGCAAAGAAGATCGTCGAGGAGACAGGCGCCGGCAAGACCAAGCTTTCGTTTGCGACCTCGCCGGTCTTCGACCAGCGTATCGTGCAGGCGCTCGCACAGATGCTTTCCGATGTCGGCTTTAATGTCGAGATCCAGCTGACCGACATGGCGGCGTATCTGAAGCGTGCCCAGAGCGAACCGGCGCAGCAGGCGAATTTCGCCTTCGGCCGCTGGTCCTGCGCCTGCCAGGATGTCGACGGCGTGCTCTTCCCGCTTCTGCATTCCTCAAGCTCGTGGTCGTCACTGCGCGATCCGAAGATAGATGCGCTGCTTGTCGCCGCCCGCAATACGCTCGACGACAAGGAACGCCAGCAGGCCTATGACGGCGTCGCCAAATTTGTCGCAGACGATGTGCCCATGGTGCCACTTTACGAAGCTGCCGTTCTTTACGGCGGAGCCAAAAACCTTGAATGGCAGCCGACCGCCAACGAAAGCATGTTCCTGAACCGTATGTCCTGGAACGACTGATGGAAGCCGGCAGCGATCTGCAATCGTCGGATAGCTGCCCTCCCAACCAGCGGAAAAGCAAGTGCCGATCTTCTTTGCCAAGCGCCTTTTTCAAGCGCTGATCGCCATCTTCGGCGTGATGACCCTGATCTTCTTCCTGCAGCGACTGGCTGGCGACCCGGTTCTGCTGCTGGTGCCGATGGATGCCTCGCAGGCGGATGTCGACCGGATGAGGATCGCACTTGGCTTCGACCGGCCGGTCGCCATCCAGTATCTCGAATATATCGGCAACCTCATGTTCTTCGATCTCGGGCGCAGCTACGTGCAGAACATCCCGGTCGCCGAACTGATCTGGACCCGCGTTCCCTATACGCTGATGCTGGCCGCCGGCGCGCTGGTGGTGGCCTTCGGGATCGGCATTCCGGTCGGCATCACGCTTGCGATCCGCCGCGGCAGGCCGATCGCACGGCTGCTTTCCGCCCTCGTGCTTGCCGGACAATCCATGCCGACTTTCTGGAGCGCCATCCTGATGATCATGGTCTTCGGCGTCTGGCTCGGCTGGGCACCGCCATCGGGTGCGCGTGAACTGTCGAGCATCGTCATGCCTTCGATCGCGCTCGGCCTTTTGTCGATGGCGACCTTTGCCCGTGTCGCGCGCACCGCCGTGCTCGACGAACTGGAAAAGGATTATGTCCGCACCGGCCACGCCAAGGGCCTGCCGATGCGCCGCATCATCTTCCGCCACCTGTTGCGCAATGCATCGATCCCGGTCGTGACGGTCTCGGCGCTGGAGATCGCCAATCTTCTGGCCGGTGCGGTCATTGTCGAGACGGTGTTTGCCTGGCCGGGGCTTGGACAATTGACCATACAGGCCATCACCGCCCGCGACTTCATGGTCGTGCAGGGTGTGGTTATGCTCGGCGCGATCACGGCCATCGGCCTCAATCTCGTTGCCGACCTGCTTTACAGCCTGATCGATCCGCGCATCCGCATGGGAGCCGGCTCATGAGTGCGCAACCACAATCTGTCGCGCCCACCAAACCGACAAGGTACTCCAATATACCCTGGGCTGCCCTGCCCTTCCTCATAATCATCACAGCCATGGTGCTGCTCGCGCTCGCCGCACCGCTGGTGGCGCCGGTCGATCCGAACACGCAGAACCTTCTTGCCCGGCTGAAGGCACCCGGCACGGTCTCGCGCGGCGTCACCTATATTCTCGGATCGGACGAACTCGGGCGCGATGTCCTGAGCCGGCTGATCTACGGCGCACGGATTTCGCTGTTCGTCGCCTTTTCTTCGGTCCTCCTGTCCGGCACGCTCGGCAGCATATTGGGCATGATCGCCGCCTTTTACCGCGGCTGGGTCGAGATCGTCATCATGCGGCTGGTCGATATCGTGCTGTCGGTGCCGGCGATCCTGTTTGCCATCATCACCGTTGCGGTGATGGGGCCAGGCCTCGTCAACGTGGTCATCGTGCTGGCGCTGACCCGCTGGCCGCGTTACGCGCGCGTCGCCTATGGCCAGACGCTTTCGGTCGCCAACATGCCCTATGTGCGGCTGTCGCATTTCATGGGCGCGAGCTGGCTGCGGCTGCTCGGCCGGCATGTGCTGCCGAATATTGCAGGCTCGCTTGCGGTCGTCGCGACGCTCGAATTCGGTCTGATGGTGCTTTTCGAAGCGGGGCTTTCCTTCCTCGGCCTCGGCGTTCAGCCGCCGACGGCAAGCTGGGGGGCGATGCTTTCGACCGGCCGCAACTATGTGGCGACGGCCTGGTGGATCGCCACCTTCCCAGGGCTTGCCCTCTTCCTTCTCGTTTTATCCATCAACCTGATCGGCGACCACGTGCGTGACCGCCTCGATCCGAAAGCAAGGTAATCCCGACATGGATTTCAAGAATGAATTTGCCGGCAAGAAGGTCATCGTCACAGGTGCATGCGGCATTATCGGCGGCTGGATAACCAAGGCATTCGCGGAGGCCGGCGCGCAGCTTTGCCTCACCGACCACCGCGCCGAGGCGCTGGCAGCAACCGTCGGCATCTACGGAGATCAGGCTTTCGGTATCACGACGAACCTGATGAGTTCGCCCGACATGGACCGTTTCGCCGGCGAGATCGCCAGACGCTGGGGCGCACCGGATATTCTCGTCAACAATGCCGGCATCTATCCCTCGGGCTTTCTGCTCGACATTGATATCGACGATTTCGACGCAATCATGGGCGTGAACCTCAGGGCGCCGTTCTATCTGTCGAAACTGTTTGCCCGGCAGATGGTCGGCAAGGGCGTGAAGGGATCGATCGTCAACATTTCCTCAGGTGCCGCCCGCAAGATGCGGCGCACCGCCGTAACCTATTCGACCTCCAAGACCGCACTCGATCGGCTGACAAAGGGATTTGCCATCGAGCTTGCAGAATACGGTATTCGCGTGAACATCGTCGAGCCGGGCTTTGCAGCCGGCAGCAACGTCAGCGCCCTGAGCAAAGAACACATAAAGACAGTGACCGACGCCATTCCGCTCGGCCGTGCATCAAGCAGCGACGACGTGTCGAATGCCGTCTTGTTCCTGTCGTCTTCCGCGGCGTCCTACATCACCGGCGCGACGCTTGCCGTCGATGGCGGCAATTCGATCGGCTCGCTCGCCGTCTACCAAGACAAGAAGCACGCCCTCTAGGCCGAGGAGGAAGCCATGCCAGAACAGAAGCAGGATCCGGCTGCCCCACTTTCCGCCTTCCCTGCCTATCAATGGCCGGAGGGAAAGCAGTCCGCGGTACTTTTGTCCGTCGATGTCGATGCCAACTCTCCCTTTTTGTGGTCGCAAGGGGACAGTGCGCCGGAACGGCTCGGCACTCACGAGATCCGCAATTTCGGCCCACGCACCGGGCTATGGCGGCTGGTCGAGCTTTTCGCCCGTTTCGGCTTCAAGGCCAGTTTCTACGTGCCGGGCCATGTCGCCGAACAGCATCCGGACATGCTGCCGGCCCTGCTGGATGCCGGGCACGAGATTGGCCTGCACGGATATTTCCACGAGATCGTCTCGGAAATCTCCGATGAAGAGTTTACCGGCGCGATCGAGGCGAGCCTCGACCTGTTTGTCAAACAGACCGGCAAGCGCCCGACCGGATTTCGCTCGCCCGCCTGGGAGATGACGCCGCATATGCTGTCCGAGGTGAGGCGACTGGGTCTCAGCTATGACAGCTCGCTTTCCGGCTTCGACCACCCTTACGAGATCGAGGGTGTGACGGAAATCCCCGTCCAATGGGCAGTTGACGACGCGATCTTCTTCAAGTTCGAAGGCGGCGGGCGGGATCGTTTTCCCATGCAGTCCGGCCGGATGGTGCTGGAGGACTGGAAATCCGAATGGCGCACGCTGCACCGTTTCGGCGGGCTTTTTACCCTTACCGTACACGACTGGATTTCCGGACGCGCCCAGCGCATCGCACTGCTCGAAGATCTGCTGCAGGAGATTGCGGCCGAGCCGGCGGCCTGGGTGGCCACCGCAGACGAGATCGCCCGTTTTCATCAGGGCTCTGCCAATCAAAAACGCTTCGCCGTCGAGGCAAGAATACCGCAGCCGATCGGCGCGCGGCGATTTGGAAAAAACGCATGACCGAGAGCTGGACCATCCGCAAGGGCGAGACACGCAGCCGCAACGGGCTGGTTGCCTGCCAGAACCGACTTGCAGCCGAAGCAGGCGCCGCCGTGCTTTCGCGCGGGGGCAACGCCGTCGATGCGGCTGTCGTGACGACACTCGTGCTGAGTATCGTCGAACCCTGGCTTTCCGGCATCGGCGGCGGTGGTTTCATGCTACGGGCGGATGGCACTACAGGCGTTGTAGACACGCTCGATTTCAACGTGATCTCGGCGCAGAACCTTGATCCGGAAGATTATGCGCTGACCGCCGGCCGCGATGGCGACTGGTTCAACTGGCCATCGATCGTCGGCGACCGGAATCTCATCGGTTATTCCTCGATCTGCACGCCGGGCGCCATTGCGGGACTAGCGGAAGCGCTGGAGAAATTCGGGACGCTGACCTGGGAAGAGGCTCTGCAGCCAGCGATCGAGCATGCGCGCCGGGGAACCAGGCTCGACTGGTTTACCGTTCTGGCGCTGGCGATAGATGCTGCCGGGCTTTCGCGTTTCCCGGCCTCATCCGAGATATTCCTTGTCGATGGCCGCCCGCCGCGTGCGCCTGAGCGCGGCGTCGACGCCTTTCTGCCGATGCCGGCAAAGGCTGCAACGCTGGAGCGGCTGGCAAAGGCCGGTGCGAGAGACTTCTATGAGGGCGAGACGGCCCGCAGGATCGTTGCCGATCTGCAGGATGGTGGATCGCGCATCGGGGCCGAGGATCTGGCGAGCTATCGTCCGCGCTGGCTCGAACCGCTGAAACACGGTTATCGCGGCCTCGACATCTACGCCATGGGCGGGCTGTCCGGTGGGCCGACGATGATCGACGCGATCTGCGAGCTCGACAAGACATTGCCGACGGAAGACCCCTTGTCCGGCAAGAGCGCGCTCGCCTTTGCGCGGGCGCTGCGCCGGGCATCGGAACATCGCCTGCGCAGCCTTGGCCATGCCGGCGGCGGAAGCTGCACCACCCATGTCAGCGTCGTCGATTCCACCGGCACGATGGTGTCGCTGACCAATACGCTGCTTTCCCGTTTCGGCTCGAAAGTGGTGCTGCCGCAGACCGGGTTCCTGATGAATAATGGCATGATGTGGTTCGATCCGCGAAAAGGGCAGCCGAATTCGATTGCACCCGGTGTGCGACCGCTTGCCAACATGTGCCCCATCATCGCCACCCGCGACGGCAGGCCCTATATGGCGCTTGGTGCCGCGGGCGGACGCCAGATCATGCCTGCCGTGGTGCAGCTTCTCTCCTATGTGGCCTGTTTCGGACTGTCGCTGGAAGACGCCTTCATGAGCCCGCGCATCGACGCGAGCGGGGTGACGATCATGGTCGACCGCCGGGCGCGGGCCGATGTCGCGAACCGGCTGTCGGGCGAATTTCCGGTCGAGATCGTCGAGGACACGCTTTATCCCGTCAATTTCGCCATCCCTTCTGCGGTAATGCGCGACGGTGATGAATTCGTCGCCATGGCGCATCCGAACCATCCCTGGGCGGCGACCGCCGAGGAGGTGCGATGACCGGGCCAGTCCTCAACGTCAGCGATCTTTCGGTCTCGATCCGCGGCAACACGGTGGTGGACGGGGTCTCGCTTGCGATCGATGCGGGCGAGATCCTCTCGCTGGTCGGAGAATCCGGATGCGGCAAGTCGATGACCGCCTTTGCCGTGATGGGGCTGCTTCCCAAGGTGGCGAGGATAGACAGGGGCCGGGTTGAGCTCGGCGGTTCCGATCTGGTCAGCATCAGCGAAGAACGCCGCCGGCTGCTGCGCGGCGCCGAGCTGGCGATGATCTTCCAGGAACCGATCGCCTCGCTCAATCCGCTGATGCCGATCGGCAGGCAGATCGAGGAAAGCCTGATCATCCATCGCGGCGTATCCTCCCGCGAAGCGAAAGCCGCGGCGATCGACATGCTGGCCGAGGTCGGCATTCCCGAGCCGCAACTGCGGTATCGGCAATATCCGTTCGAACTTTCCGGCGGCATGTGCCAGCGTGCGATGATCGCCATGGCGCTGATCTGTCGGCCGAAACTCCTGATCGCCGACGAGCCGACGACGGCGCTCGACGTGACGATCCAGGCGCAGATCCTCGAACTGATGAAACGGCTGAGGGACGAGACGGGCACGGCCATTCTGCTAATCACCCATGACATGGGTGTGGTCGCAGATATGGCAGACCGCGTTGCGGTTATGTATTCCGGCCGGATCGTCGAGGAGGCCCCGGTCGAGACGATCTTTGCCAGCCAGCGCCATCCTTATACGCGCCTTCTTCTTTCCACCATTCCCCGGCTAGATGGACAGGCGAAGACCGAATTGCCGGTCATCGAGGGCACGGTGCCCGATATCGGCTCATGGCCGGCCGGATGCCGTTTCAATCCGCGCTGTCCCGTGGCCGGCGACAGGTGCCTGAGCGAATTGCCGGCACTTGCGCCTCGGCCTGACACCGGCCGCGCCGCCTGCTGGCACAGCGATCGCGTGGAGGCGCTCGTCTGATGGCTCCTCTTCTCTCCGTTCGTGGGCTGAAGGTCCATTTCCCCATCAGCAAGGGCTTCTGGGGCCGCGATATCCGTCATGTGAAGGCCGTGGACGGTATCGATTTCGATATCGCTCCCGGCGAAAGCATGGCGCTGGTCGGCGAAAGCGGATGTGGAAAATCGACGCTCGGTGCGGCCGTCCTTGGCATGCAGATCCCGACCGCCGGCACGATCTCCTTTGCCGGCGAGGAGGTCAGGCATGGAGAACGCCAGACCCGTATCCGGCTTTCCCGCGATATCCAGACCGTGTTTCAGGATCCGGTTTCGGCGCTCAACCCGAAAATGTCGATCGGCGACAGCATTGCCGAACCGCTGGCGATCCATGGAGTGGGAGATGCGAAATCGCGGGCCGAGCGGGTAGCCGAACTGCTCTCGCTTGTCGGCCTGCATCCGCAGCATGCCGAGCGGCGGCCGAACGCATTTTCCGGCGGCCAGCGCCAGCGCATCGTCATCGCACGGGCGCTGGCACTGCAGCCGAAACTGCTCATTCTCGACGAGCCGGTTTCGGCACTCGACGTGTCGATCCGCTCGCAGATCCTCAACCTGCTTCTCGACCTGCAGAGGCGCTTCGGCCTCTCCTACCTGTTCATCAGCCACGATCTTTCGGTCGTGCGTCACTTCGCCGATCGCGTGGCGGTCATGTATCTGGGAAAACTGGTTGAGACCGGACCTACGGAAGCGGTTTTCGCGCGGCCGGTTCATCCGTATACCGAGGCGCTTCTTTCTGCCGTCCCGCTGCCTGATCCCATCGCGCAACGCGCCCGCAGAAGGATAATTCTGACGGGCGACCTGCCGAGCCCGGCCAATCCGCCGGTCGGATGCTCTTTCGTCACCCGCTGTCCGCTGGCCGAAGAGATCTGCCGACGCGAGCCGCCGCAACTCGTCAAGGTTGGTGTACAGGAGCAGGCGGCATGCCATGTGCGCGCGTCCCGGCTCAACGATGAAGAGAATTTTGGATGACAGAAGAACTGAAGATCACACCAGTCAATGCCGAGAACGCACCGCAATCCCTGCATCGGCGCTATTCGCAGGCGGTCGATCTATCCGGCCACAGCAGGCTGCTGTTCATCAGCGGGCAGATTCCGGCAGACAAGGACGGCAAGGTGCCCGCAGGCTTCGAGGAGCAGGCAAGGCTTTGCTGGGCCAATGTCATTGCCCAGCTCGAAGCCGCAGGAATGGGCCTGTCGAACCTGATTAAGGTTACGACCTTCCTCAAGCGTTATGAAGACCGCGATATCAATGCAAAGGTGCGCTTCGAGGTGATAGGCGAGCATCTTGTCGCTCTCTCGACGATCATCACGGATGTCTACGATCCCGAGTGGCTGCTTGAGATCGAGGCAATCGCCGCCGCGTAAGGTTAGGCTACAATCCTACGCAGAGGCTTGTGCAATTTAAAGCCAGTTCGGCGGGACTGGCCGCGGCCGATCAGGCCGACCCTCATGGAGCCGAGGCCAGTAAACCATCCGATCTGCCGCCCCCCGGTCCTGATGTTCTGGCCGGCACCTTATCGAGCCTGCGGACCGATTTGAAACTTTCGTCGGTGCGAAGATCCGGCATGCTGTGCATGGTTTCGATAAAACGCTGCGCGACCGGCTGGAGTGAACGGTCCGCCTTGCGGATAATGCCCACCCGGCGATTGAACCAGGGAGCATCCACGAGCTTGTAGGCAAGACCTGTCATATTCCCTGCCTCGACGGCGGAGGTCGGCAGAATGGCGACGCCGACCCCTGCCCGCACCATGCTCAGCGCCGTCGACATGTAGTTGGCTTCCATGACGACGCTCACCTCGCAGCCTTCACGCTCCATCGAACGCTCGAAAAGCACCCGGACGGTGCTGTTTTTTCGCGTCAGCACCAGCGGATAGGAGGCAAAGTCACTGATCTGCAGAACCGGCGCAGCATTGGCCAGCGGGTGGTCGACAGGAAAGAACGCACAGAGGCTATCGGACACATAATCCTCGACCTTGATCGTCCGGTCGGAACTGATGCGCGTGCCAATGCCGAAATCGACTTCTTCGGCTTTTACCAGCTTGATAATATCTTCACCGACGACATCCCAGACATTGATCTCGATGCCGGGGTTCTGATCGCGGAAAACCATGATCGCACGCGGCAGGAAACTTGCCGCAACCGATGGCAGGGCGGCGATCTTGACTATACCTCTGCGCGCATAGGTGAGGTCGGTTGCCGCGAGCAGGATCTCGTCCATGTTCATGGCGAGGCGTTCCATCAGCGGCAGGATGTTGCGCCCGGCCGGTGTCAGCTCGACGCGCCGCTTGTTGCGGTCGAATAGCTTGATGCCCAGCTGTTCCTCGAGCTGATTGATCTGCACCGTCAATGTCGGCTGGGAGATGTTCAGTTCCTGGGCAGCGCGGGTGAATTTCAAATGATGGACAAGGGCGAGAAAGGCGCGCACCTGGCGGGAGCTGGGAGGAAGTGCCATGGGAACCGGGCTCTTTCGCATAGACGTTTCATTTCGATCGCCTGAGGGCTGGCATTGCGAAATGCCGTCCGCCGAGGCGGGGGATCGAAATAACGGCTAAAGCATCGAGAGCAGGGGGAGATTGATCGTTGTCATGAAACAGGAACAAATCTCACCGCGCCCTTATACGGCGCAGACAGAAAGGGCCGCGGCAATGCAATGCCGCGGCCCTTGTTCAATTTCAGCCCTTGATAAACGCCAGCAGATCGGCGTTCAGGACGTCGGCGTTGACGGTGAGCATACCATGCGAGAAACCGGGATAGGTCTTGATCTGGCCGTTCTTCAAAAGCTTGATCGACTTCAGTGCCGCATCAGCGATCGGAACGATCTGGTCATCTTCGCCATGCAGCACGAGCGTCGGTACGGTGATCGCCTTCAGGTCTTCCGTCTGGTCGGTCTCGGAGAAGGCCTTGATGCCGTCGTAATGTGCCTTTGCGCCGCCCATCATGCCCTGACGCCACCAATTCTGGATCACGCCTTCCTGAACCTTGGCGCCGTCGCGGTTGAAACCGTAGAACGGGCCGGCCGGAACATCGCGGAAAAACTGCGCGCGGTTGGCGGCGAGTGCAGAACGGAAACCGTCAAAAACTTCCATCGGCAGGCCTTCCGGATTGCTGTCGGTCTTCAGCATCAGCGGCGGGACGGCAGAGACGAGAACCGCCTTGGCGACACGGCCGGCCTTCTGGCCGTGCTTGGCGACATAACGGGCAACTTCGCCGCCGCCGGTAGAATGGCCGATATGGACCGCATTCTTCAGGTCCAGATGCTCGGCGACGGCAAATGCGTCGGCCGCATAATGGTCCATGTCGTGACCTTCAGAGACCTGGGCAGAACGGCCATGGCCACGGCGGTCATGGGCGACGACGCGATAGCCCTTGGAGAGGAAGAACAGCATCTGCGCGTCCCAGTCGTCCGACGACAGCGGCCAGCCATGATGGAAAACGATCGGCTGGGCGTCCTTCGGGCCCCAGTCCTTGTAGAAGATTTCGACGCCGTCCTTGGTGGTTACATAAGCCATGGTCTTGTTTCCTTCTGTGGGGTGCTTGGTGGATGCAGCATTGGCTGCAAGGGTGAACGAGGTTGGAATTGCGAGAGTTGCAGCAACGGCAGCTCCGGAGAGCAAAGCGCCGCGGCGAGTGAGGGGGAGGATCGTGTTGGTCATCTTGAACTCCGGGGGTGTCCGTGTGGTTTTGAAAGCCAAGGTATGCGTGTCTGATGCACCGAATATTGTCGAAAAATATTGCAGCCAACAATTGCATCAATAATTTCGAATTAATTGCGATTTTTGAAATTATCACGAGAGGCGGCGGACACCGCCTCTCCGTCTCTGCTCAAGCCGTACCGGGCCGGTTGATTGTCAGGAAGTGACGCACGACGGGCTTTTCCGGGCCGCTGTGATAAGCGAGCACTTTACCCTGCAGATCGGCATCGGCATTCGAGACCCGCTTGTGCTGGCGCAGATGCTCGGCCCAGGATTCGACCATGAACCATTCCACCAGTTTTTCCGGATCACCGCTGTCTTCGGTCACACCCCATCCATAGGCACCGTCTCGGCGGCGTTCCTGGGAGAGTTCGTCGAGAGCATGCAGGAAGGCGGTACGGTGGTGCTTTTCGACATGGTATTCAATGAGGATCAGCACAGGGCCGCGGTCATGGGCGACGGGTTCCGCAACAAGCGGCTCGGGCCAGTGGTTGGACGGGATCATGTCCGCATCGCCGGTCGGCAGTTTCAGGCGGTGCATGATCACGCCGGCGACGAGCAATCCGGCAGCGCCGATCAGCAGCGTTCCCTGAATGCCGGCAGCTTCAGCGACCGCACCCCAGCCAAGACTGCCTGCCGTCATCGCGCCGTTAAAGACGGTAAGGTAGACGGCAAGTCCGCGGCCACGCACCCAGTTGGGCAGGATGGATTGGGCAGCACCATTGAGTGTGGTGAGAGCCGTGATCCAGGCAGCACCGAGGAAGAGAAGAACGACGATGGCGAGCCATTTCGGAGGGGCGAGTGCAAGCGCTCCCATGACCAGCGCGGTGATGATCGCCGCACCGAGCAGAAGACCATCGGCATCGAGACGCTGACGAAGCTTTGGCATGATCAGCGCACCGCCGATGGCACCGGCACCGACCGCACCAAGCAGGATACCGTAGAAGCTGGCATCACCGCCAAGCAACTGCCGGGCCACGAGCGGTAGAAGCGCCCAGACGGCGCTGGCAAAGGCGAAGAAGATCGCGGCACGAACGAGCACGACATGCAGCGGGCGGCTGGCACGGGTGTAACGCAGCCCGGCACGGAATGCGCCGAAGAAACCTTCCGCCAATGCATCATTGGCGTTTTTTGCACGCGGCCACCAGATCAGAGCTGCGATGACGACGAGATAGCTCGCAACGTCTGCACCGTAGGTGACACCGGCACCGAAAGCCGCAAGCAAAAGACCGCCGGCAGCCGGGCCAATCGACCGGGCAATATTGATGCCGAGCGAATTGAGCGCCACGGCGCTTTTGACATCCTGTCGCGGCACGAGTTCGGGAACGATCGCCTGCCATGTCGGCCCCATCAACGCCGCGCCGATGCCGCCGACGAATGTGAGCGCGATCAGCGAGCTGATCGACAGAAGGCCGGTATGGGCGAGCGCCATCAGCGTGAGGCTAACCGATGCCAGCAGGATCTGCACCGCGATCAGGAATTTGCGGCGGTCGAGAATGTCGGTGAGTACGCCCGCCGGAATGGCGAGCAGGAAGATCGGCAGCGTGCCTGCCGCCTGAACCATGGCAACGGCGGCCGGCGATGCGGAAAGATCCGTCATCAGCCAGGAGCTTGCGACATCACGCATGAAGCTGCCGGTATTGCCGAGAACCGTGGCCGCCCAGAGGACAGCGAAGACCGGTTGGGCGAGCGGGGCAAAGCTGCCTCCGCCAGACTTGGATGTTGCGGCGCTCATTTGCCTTGTCCTTTAGTCAGATCGATTGCGGCGACGATGACGAAAGCGCCAGCGAGGCCGAGATGTTCGAAGAAGGCATTCGTGGCCATCATGCGATCCATCCCGGGTGCCATTTCCCAGAAGCGAAGGGCAATGAAGGTTGCGAGAAGCGTGAAGCCCGACAACGCAAGCGCGCCTGCCCAGCGCAGGAAGCCGGACACGACCATGGCGGAGGCGGTCAGTTCGAAGGCGATGACGGCAACGGCGAAGAAGCCGGCCGGATGCAGGCCGAAATGCTCCATTTCGGCCAGAGCGCCGTTGAAATCGAAGATCTTGGTCAGCGGCCCCTGGATATAGGCAGCGCAAAGAGCCAGAAGTGCGATTGAGCGCGTCGCAGGGGCGGTGACTACACGGGTGAGCAATGTGCCCGGGCGCGTTGCGGCTGGAGAATGATCGGTCATGTCTGCTCCTCTAGGGTTTGGCCGGTCGAACCGAGCGGCGCTGTTGTCTGTTGATGGAGCGATATTGGCCGGAAAGATTGCCGCCAACAATTGCAGTAAAAATTCAGATTTAATTGCGAAAATCGCAATTAAATCTATCGAATAGGCTGTCACCTAGGACAGAAAGGCCCCTCCCCACCCTCCCCACAAGGGTGAGGGCTTAACCCAGCTGATCCGCCGAAGCTCAATCGAGTCAGGCGCTTGCGGTTGGTTTTCTCCCCCTTGTGGGGGAGATGGCCGGCAGGCCAGAGGGGGGGGTGCTTCTTATCCGACAGCCCTATGCCCCGGCCTCACACCGCCCAGCAGGAGCATCCGAGCGCACCGAAGAAGCCCTTCATATCCGCGATCGGCAGTTTCGAGGTCCATGCGCCGGCGTGGTCATGACCATGGACGCCGCAGTCGCTGGCGCAGCCGCATGTCGAAATCGCCGTGCGGCGCAACGAGCGGGCACCGGCGCCTTCCGGCTCGCCCCAGGCGGCGTAACCACCGAACTTGCGCACCGGCGACCAGTCCGGCATGGCAGGCGGAATATTGCTTTCGTCGAGTGCGGAAAATTCACCTGCGCCGTAGACGATCTTGCCGCCGACCATAGTCAGGTCCGAGGTCAGGAATGAGATCTCGTCCTCGGCGCAGGAGAAAAAGTCCTTGTCCGGCACGACGAGATCGGCGAACTGGCCCTTTTCGATGCGGCCCTTCTTGCCCTCTTCGTTGGAGAACCAGGTGACCTTTTCGGTCCACATGCGCAGCGCGGTTTCGCGGTCGAGGCAATTGGCGCGCGGATAAAGCTGCATGCCGCCGACAGTCTTGCCGGTCACCATCCACGAAAGCGATACCCACGGATTATAGGAAGCGACGCGGGTGGCATCCGTGCCGGCCGAAACGTTGACGCCCTTGTCGAGCATGCGGCGGATCGGCGGCGTGGCTTCGGCAACGCCGTGTCCGTAACGCTCGACGAAATATTCGCCCTGATAGGCCATGCGATGCTGGGTGGCGATGCCGCCGCCAAGCGCTGCGATGCGGTCGATCGAGCGTTCCGAGATGGTCTCGGCATGATCGAAGAACCAGTTGAGGCCTTCGAGCGGGATATCCTTGTTGACCTTCTCAAACACATCGAGAGAGCGCGAGATGGTTTCGTCATAGGTGGCGTGCATGCGCCAAGGCCAGCGGTTTTCGGCCAGAACCCGCACGACCTCTTCCAGCTCCCCTTCCATTTCCGGGCCCATTTCCGGGCGCGGCTGACGGAAATCCTCGAAATCAGCAGCGGAGAAAACGAGCATTTCTCCGGCACCGTTGTGGCGGAAATAATCGTTGCCCTGCTTGTATTTGACCGACTGCGTCCAGTTGAGGAAATCTTCCTTCTCTTCCTTCGGCTTCTGGGTGAAGAGATTGTAGGCAAGCCGAACGGTGAGCTGGTTTTCATCCGAAAGCTTCTGGATGACTTCGTAATCGTCCGGGTAATTTTGGTTTCCACCGCCGGCATCGATGACACCGGTAATGCCGAGGCGATTGAGTTCGCGCATGAAATGGCGGGTGGAGTTGACCTGATAGTCGAAGGGCAGTTTCGGCCCCTTGGCCAGCGTCGAATAGAGGATGCCGGCATTCGGCTTGGCGAGCAGCATACCGGTCGGGTTGCCGTTGGCATCGCGGGTGATCTCGCCGCCATGCGGGTTCGGCGTATCGCGGGTGTAACCGACGGCGCGAAGAGCAGCGCCGTTCAGCAGCGCTCGGTCATAAAGATGCAGCAGGAAGACCGGCGTATCGGGGGCGATCGCATTAATTTCCTCGATGGTCGGCAGGCGCTTTTCGGCGAACTGATGCTCAGTAAAGCCGCCGACGACGCGCACCCATTGCGGGGCGGGCGTGATCGCCACCTGGCGCTTGAGCATATCCATCGCATCCGCCAGCGAGCGGACGCCATCCCAGCGCAGCTCCATATTGTAGTTGAGGCCGCCGCGCACGACGTGGGTGTGGTTGTCGATCAGGCCGGGCAGGACGCGCTTGCCCTTGAGATCGACTATCTTCGTGTCGGGACCGGCAAGCGCCATGATCTCGGCATCGGTGCCGACCTCCTGGAACAGGCCATCCTTGATGGCGATGGCCGTGGCATTTGGATTGGTGCAGTCGAGCGTGGTGACCCGGCCGTTATGGAGAATGGTGTCGGGATTCATCGTATCGGTTCCGGTTTTGACGGGATCGGCAGCGCGGGCCGACGAGAAAAGCGAGGGAAAGGCGAGGCTGGACGCCGCGCCGAGAAGGGTCCGGCGCGTCGGCATCAGCCTTGCTCCTTGGTCGATGAGATCTGGCTACCGGCGATATCGGCAGTGCGCTCATTGCCCTTTGGCATATGGCCGAACATGTGCGGCTTGATCTGCTGAATCCACGAGATCGCCGCAGGCTCCTTGGCCCAGAGGGTCTTTGCCAGGGGAATGATCTGTTCGCCGACGAGAATGCCGAGCAGGCCGACGAGAGCGATGACCGGCGGCGCGGGCGAGCGAACGTTGAGCAGGCTATAGACGATGCCGACCAGCAGACCGGCGCCAAGGGACAGAAGATAGACTTTCATGGGAAACCTCCTCGGTGACAGAAAACCGCTCCGATCAGGGGCTATCGGAGCGGTCTCATCAGGCCTTACTTGTTGGCAGGGTTGGGGCCGATGCGCTTGCCATGGGTGACGCGCTCGGCAGCGTCGTGAACCATGGTATAGGCATAATCGATGCCCATGCCGTAGGCGCCGGAATGTTCCTTGGCGAGCGAGGTGACGGCATCATAGGTTTCGCGGTGCGCCCAGTCGCGCTGCCATTCGAGCAGGACCTGCTGCCAGGTGACCGGGATGACGCCTGCCTGAACCATGCGGTCCATCGCATACTTGTGGGCGGCGGACGTGGTGCCGCCGGAGGCGTCTGCCACCATGTAGATTTCGAAGTCGGAACGGTCGTTCATTGCAGACAGCGCGAAGGTCGTATTGCAGACTTCGGTCCACAGGCCCGAAACGACGATCTTCTTGCGGCCATTTGCTGCGTTCCTGTCAAGCGCGTCACGAACGTTCTGATCATCCCAGGAATTCATCGAGGTGCGTTCGAGGATATCGTTTTCAGGGAAGACGGACAGCAGTTCCGGGAAAGTGTGACCGGAGAAGGAGAGCGTCTCGACCGTGGTGATGGTGGTCGGGATGTCGAAAATCTTGGCGGCCTTGGCGAGGCCGACGACATTGTTCTTCAGCACCTGGCGGTCCATCGACTGAACGCCGAAAGCCATCTGCGGCTGCTGGTCGATGAAGATAAGCTGGCTGTTCTTCGGGGTCAGGACTTCGAGCTTGGACATTTCAGGTTCCTCTTGGCGTTTGTTGAACCGCTGATGCGGCAGGTTTTGACTTGGCAGCAGCACCCCGCCGGGCGCCGGGGTGTCGGCGCTCGTTTCAGGAAGTTCTCAAGTTTTCGGAGCCTTTCAGGCTTTGCCGCTCCGTTCACTCTCGTTCGTCTTGGCTGCTGACAAGGAACCTAAAGCGATTTTGAAATTCACGGAATTGCAATATTAATTTCGAATGAATTGCGATTTTCGAAACAATGTAGTTGCACCTTCTCTACAGCTCGCATCGTTGGCCGTGGCCAAACACTCATTCGGCGCTCTGCGGAAAATTGCTTAATTACCGGCAAGGGTCTTGTCTTAAAGTCCTGCGGATTGAACGTAAGGAACGTTAGTTTGACAGACGGCAAGAACGGCCGCGGGGCTGCAGACCTCTGCGCCGGCAGCCGATAGCGTTTAAATCAGCGGCTTCCGCTCAGGCGTTGCGCCGCCAGTGCCCGGGCGTCGTTCCCACGACATTGGTGAAAACGCGGGTAAAATGGCTCTGGTCGGCAAAACCGCAGGCGATGGCCACTTCGGAAAGCGGCGCCTCCGAACCTTTCAGCAATTCGCGTGCGCGCATTATCCGCTCATTGAGGAGCCATTGATAGGGTGTCACACCGGTCGTTTCGCGAAAAGCGCGGATAAAATAGCCTCGCGACAGATTGCAGGCACGCGAGACATCCAGAATGGATATGTCTCCATCGAGGTTTTCGAGAAGAAGATTCTTGGCAAGCGCCTCATGTGCACGCGACAGTTTCCTTGATCGGCTCAAGGGTGGCTGTATCTTGCCGCCGTAACGCTGGACCAGATGCGTGCCGATCGCCGTTGCCAACTGATCGACGAACAGCTTGCTCGCTTCCTCCGGGCGCTCCAACGCCGGGATCAGCGCGCGCACCAGATTGGCAAGCACCGGGTCAATCGACGCGGTTTCCGCCTCCAACATCGCGACGCCGGAAAAATCGGCCTCCTCGGCAATCTTTCTCAGCGACGCCGGGGAGATTTCAAGCAGGAGCATGTCAAATGCCCCGATGAGATCGGCCCTGTAGGGTTCGGCGAGATTGCGGATGTAGAGCGAATTTTCTTCAAACGCGTGGGTGGTCGAATGATGTTCGTGGAAGATCCGGCGTGTGTGACCCGCAAGCGTAGATATGCCGATGGCAAAACCACGATCGCTGGCAGGCGTTACGACCTGCTCGATCCTGCTCTCACGCGTGCCCTTGCGGAAAAAAGAGATATCCGCCCCCTGGAGAGATTGATCCTTGTAGAGTTTGTCGAAAGGGCATCCGAAACTGTCGGTTTTCTGGCCGGCAGAATATTTCGACCCGCTAATGGATTTACGGAGCAAGGGGCACTACTTTCTCTTTCAACCGCTTATGGGTGACACGCTATTTGATGCCATGGCTGCGAGATTTAGTCTATTCCGTTCTATACCGCACATGATTGTCGATTATGATTGATTACGCCATACCGCTTAAGTCGAAATGGCTAACCGGACCCTGCAACCTTTCTCAATACCCGTCACGAACGGCACAGAAGCTGCCGAAACGGGAACAAGCGAGACGCATGTGAGTGAAGCATTGCCCGTAGGTGAGAGGATTGCCGAATATTTCGGAACGGACAATGCCCGGCTGATGGTGACCAGGCCGCTGCGGCGGGCGGAACTGTCCATCACCCATCTCTGGCGCAATTACGAGGATGTCGACCAGCCGGTTATCCTGCCGGCCGATGACGCCTTTCTCGTCGTACTCTATCTGACAGATGTCGAGCATCGCGATGTCTGGCCGGACAGGCCTGCGGCACCAATAAAGTCTTATCCGAAAGGCTCCATCTGCCTGATCAGCCTGAGACAGGGAGCGGGCATTGCGATACGCGGCGGCTTCGAAGCGCTTGTCTTCCATATTCCGCGCCAGCACTTGGCAGAGCTTGCCGACGAGGCGGGCGAACCGCGCGTCGAGGATCTGGTGATCTGTCGGGGGATCGAGGACCGGACTGTGCATAATATCGGCGCGGCCCTGATGCCGCTTTTCGATATGGCCGACGATGTGCGCGACCGGCTGCTTGTGCATGTGGCGCTGGCGTTCAATGCCCATATTGCCAAGCGCTACGGACGCTCCCGGCATCAACATTGAAACGCCGCGGTCACTGGGACACGCGGCGTTTCAATTTTTGTTGTGCTACCAGCCGTTACGCAGCCAACGGCTCAAGATTGGCCTCAATGCGGTCGCGGAAGGGCTCGTACTGGGTCGGCAGCTTCAGCACTTCACCAAGATGCGCGGTATCCTCGTCACGGTTGAAGCCAGGCTCGTTCGTGGCAATCTCGAACAGCACGCCGCCCGGCGTGCGGAAGTAGATCGCCCAGAAATAGTCGCGGTCGATGACCGGGGTTACCTGATAGCCGGTATCCATCAGCGCTTTTCTGACTTCGAGCTGCTTTTCGCGGTTATCGACGGCAAAGGCGATGTGATGGACGGAGCCAGCACCCTGACGGGCAAATGGCGTTTTCGGCAGGGAAACCAGATCGATCGTATCGGCGCCATTGCCGCCGGGGATGATAAAGCGAGTGACATCACCTTCCGTTTCGGCACGCTGATAGCCCATGAAGCCGATCAGTTCTTCCGTCGCCGCCGTGTCATGCAGATTGAAACGTGCTCCGGCAAAACCGCGGATCGCCGCGTCGTCGGGAATACCCTCCGCCAGCCAGGGCTTGCGGTTGTCATCGGCAGATTCGATCAATGCCAGCGCATCGCCATCCGGCCCCATGAACCGCAACCGGTTGGCACCGAAGACGGTATCGGTTTCAAGCCCGCTGACGCCCTGTGCAGCAAAGCGGTCCTGCCAAAACTTCAGCCCGCCCTTGGGGATCGAGAACTGGGTTTCGCCGACTTCGCCGACGCCCGGGCGGCCAAGCATCATGTGCTGGAAGGGGAAATAGGTCATGACCGTGCCGGCAGAACCGTTTTCGTCACCGTAATAGAGGTGGTAGACGCTGGGATCGTCGAAATTGACGGTCTGCTTGACCCGGCGCAGGCCGAGCGTTTCGGTGAAGAAGCGGTTGTTCTGACGGGCATCCGACGCCATAGACGTGACGTGGTGCAGTCCCTTGATATCCTTGATCATCTGAGTGCCTTTCTTTCTCGGCGTTTGTCTGTGTTCGTGGACAGAGATTTAGGCCGATTGATCAGCTCGCGGAATTGCAATATTACTTTTGATTGAATTGCAATTTTTGAAATAATCAGATGAACGATTACAAAGCGCTCAGGATCTTTCTGCTCGCCGCCGAAAAGCGGAATTTCGCCCAGGTGGCCCGCGAACTCGACATGACGCCGGCCGCGGTGACACGCGCCATCGCTGCGCTGGAAACCGATCTTGGCGTCCAGCTTTTCGTCAGAACCACGCGGCAGGTTTCGCTGACGACGGACGGTGCGGTTTTTGCGGCGCAGGTCCAGCCGGCCATAGAGTCGCTTGAAAATGCGCGCCGGGATGTGATGAACGCCCACAAGACCGATGAGGGACGACTGCGGATCAGCGCGCCCACATGGTTCGGCAAGGCAGTGCTGCCGCCGATCCTCTCCGGTTTCAAGGAACGGTATCCGAAGATGAGCTTCGAGATCTCGCTCTCCGATGGTCTCGTCAACATCGTCGACGACGATTACGATCTGGCGATCCGTATCTCGTCGCAACCGTCAGACAAATTCACCATCTGGCGCAAAATCCGCGTCGTGCCGCGCATTCTGGTCGCGGCCCCCGGCAGCCGGTTTGTCGACATGCAGCATCCGAGCGAGCTTTCGCCTGACGATTGTCTTGCCTATAGCGGCGAGAGCCGGCGGGAGAACTGGGTTCTGTCGGATGGCGGGTCGAGCATGACGATTTCGGCCGGTCGGGCTTTCAGCGCCAACAATGGCGAAGTGCTTGCAGACATGGCGGCCGATGGCGCCGGCGTTGCGATGCTGCCCGGCTTCCATATTGCCGAACATCTGAGAACCGGTCGCCTCGTTCATGTGCTGCAGGGCTGGGCACCGCCGGAACTTTGGCTGACGCTTTATTATCCGCCCTATCAAGCCCTGCCTCCGCGCATCGCCTCCTTCTCGAAATTCTTCGAGGAGCAAGTTGCGTCCTACATGGTCATGCTCGATTGAGGATCGACCTGCGACCGGGCTAAATTCCCAATCCGGCCGCACGGGTGCGATGCACGCCTTGCGGCGCGAAGGCGAATTGGTCCTTGAGGCCGAGAAGATCGGCGGCGAGATGCAAGGTCGAGAGCCACATTTCGGTGCCCTGCAGGCCGGCCTGCTGACCATCCGCGAAGGCAAAACCGGCGCCCTTCTGCCAGCGCTCCGGCGCGCGCAGGATGATGGTTTCGGCCACTGCCTCCGCTTGGGCGCGCATAAAATCCGTCTGTTTCAGGCAAAGCCAGAGCGGGTGGATCGTATCGAGCAGGTTGCAGGCGGTGTAGCTATCGCCGGAAAAACCTTCGTAATTCCGGTAATGGGTCAGAACCGAATTGATTGCGGCCTCCGGATGCGGAACGGGCAAGCCGAATTGCGCGTAGCTTCCGCGTGTGAGTCGATAGAAACCGTTGATCGGCTGGAGAAGCCCCTGCTCCGCAGTCGGCCCGCCCCAAAGGCCGGTGGCGCGGTCGACATGGGTGGCCAGCCATCCGAACAGAACCTCTCGCCCCCTGCCTCGCCCCTTGCCACTTTCGAAATAGCGCGCATTGAAATAGAGCGCCGTCGCGATGCCATCGATGCGATCGCCACAGCGCCAGGCTCGGTTCTTCCACGGCAATGCGTCCAGCCAATCACATAGGGAAACCGCATCCATCTCAGCACTGGCGATCGGATATTGCGGTTTGGACCCAAGAATTTCGAGGGCATAGCCGACTGCCAGCACGTTATAGAGAGAGAGGTTATCCTCCAGAACCGGCAGAGACGGATCGGCGGGTGTGTAGGGATCGGGAAACAACCCGGTCTGCGAGTCCTGCATCGATTGCAGGCGATCGATGATCGCCTTCGCCTCGTCGCCGGAAGGCGGAGCACCAAAACCTGCGGCAATTTCGATCGCGTCGCATTGATGCCGGGAACTCTCGCTGGCGACACCGCTGGCATCCGGCGAGACATAACCTTCAGGCCGGCGATAATGGTTCAGAACATCCCGCCACTGGCTTTCCGCCATGCCACTGATCGAACGAAGCGCTTTTTCCACCTCGCTCCGGCGGGATTTCGCAGATACCGGCTTTTCCCCACGGCGGCGGACAAGCTTTGCGGGCACGCCGGCCATGATCGCCAGCGGTGGCACATCCTTGTTGACGACCGCGCCTGCCGCGATCACCGCTCCGTTGCCGATCGTCACACCATCGAGAACGACCGCATTGGCGCCGATCCATACATCGTCGCCGATGACGATACCCTTGATCTCGTGCGGCTGGTCATTGATGGGCGTATCGGGGTCATCGAAGCCGTGATTGAAGCCGACGATCGAGACTAGCGAGGCAATACGTACGCCGTCCCCGAAACGAACCTTTCCCGAAATGCAGACATAGGCATTGACCGAGCAGTTCGAGCCGAGTTCGATATCTCCGCGAACGAGCGCATTGGCCGCAATCCAGGACCGGTGGCCGACGGTGAGCGACGTGGTGAAGATGCGGGCGTCTTCGGCTATATAAGCCGTGTCGGCAATCTGCGCATTGGCGGAGCGCGCAAGCTTCTCCTTCAACGTCCTCTGGTCGGCACTGTCGGTTTCGGCCGGTTGGCGCTCCCAGGTCATGAATTCCAGCCGCGCCTTGCGCTTCAGAACCCCCTCGTCAGCATCAGGATCTGCGTGCGTTGCATGGTTCATCCGATTTTCCTATTCATGCCTGCAGCATCAAGTTCAGTCTGCCGGAGCAACAAGTGTCAGCCCAGGATCACCTGCGGCTCGCTCACTCCGCGCACCGAGACTTTGCGCCCGAAGGTCATGCCGGCCAGCGGTTCGGCCTCGCGTGCTTCGGCGCTCATGCCCTGGCAGGCCGAGGTGGCAAAAAGGCTCTGCATATCCGCACCGCCGAAAGCCGGGCACGATATGCGCGTCGCCTCGAAATATTCGGCAGCGATCTCCTCTCCGCTGTCCCATGCGTAACAGGCAACGCGGCGCCCGCCCCACTGGGCACTCCACAGATTACCGGCGGCATCGATCACCGCGCCATCCGGATTGAGACCGGCCCCGGTCAGGTCGACGAACAGGTCCGGCTCGCCCGACGGCCAACCCTTCTCATCCAGCCGGACGCGCCAGATCTTTTTCAGGCGGGTATCGGAGAAATAGGCGAGCGAGCGCTCTGCGTCGAAGCAGATGGCATTGGTGATGCTGATCCTATCGAAGACAATGCGGAACTCGCCGCGCCAGTAGCGCCAGATTGCCCCGGCTTCCTGTTCCGAGCGCTTGCCCATGGTGCCGATCCAAAAACCGCCATAGGGGTCTGCCCGCCCGTCATTGGAGCGCAGGGTTGGATCATGCGGGAATGCAGCCACAGACGCGCGCTTTCCCGACACGATATTGAAGCTCGAAAGCCCACTCTCTCCCGCAATCAGCAATTCATCGGTGGAAAGCCAGCCGGCCGCCGACACGTTTTCACCGAATGCCCATTCAAGCGGCTTGTCGCCGTCCCGGCTCAGGAGCAGATTGTTGACGATATCGAACCAGAAAAACTGCTGACGCTGCGGATGCCAGAAGGCACCCTCCCCGAGTTCGCAACGACGCTGATCGAAAATGTCATTCATGGCCATGACGCCTGCATCCTCCCGAAATGCTGCCGCGCATGTCATCATATGACTAAAATGGCTGCGCTCGATTTCGAGAGATACAGCAGACAAATACCTGCGTCCAGCTTTCGTTTCCCTCAACTTAAAAGCGTCAATTGGACGCAAAACCTCTGGAGATCATCTTTCTGCGATTGATAATAATTGAAATTTGTCATACCTATTTGGGAAGCATGCGGATATGCCGGAAATCGGTTCGACCTATCCGCGGTATCGCGAGGAACAGCTGTGACGGTCCAGACCAAGGTTCGGCAAAAGGGACCGGGATCACTGGTTTCAAAAGTGGGGGCAAGCCTCCGGCACGCCATTTCGAGCGGGCAGTATTCGCCCGGGCAGAAATTGCCGAGCGAGGTGGAGCTGACCGAAACCCACAAGGTGAGCCGCACGGTCATTCGTGAGGCCGTTGCCGCGCTCAAATCGGATGGCATTGTCGAGGTCAGGCAAGGTGCAGGGATTTTCGTGCTCGATCCAGCCTTTCAGATGACACCGGCCCGAATTGTCGACAAGGCACGCGTATCGTCCGATCTCGAAGTGCTGGAAGTCCGTGCACCTTTGGAAATCGAGGCGGCCGGCCTTGCCGCTGCGCGTCGCTCGCCGGCTCAGGAAGAGGCGATCTTCGAATGTCACAGGCAGGTCCTGCGCTGCATCGAGGAAAATGAATCGATCCGTGAGGCCGATCTGGCGCTTCACGTCGCAATCGCCGAGGCGACCAACAATCCACTGTTTCGCCAGCATCTGGAATTTCACGGCACCGCCGTCATCCCTCAATCACGCCCGCTGCCGGACCCGGATTTTGCCGAGCAGACCGCCTATCGCCGCCTGATCCACAAGGAACACGAGGCTATCGTCATGGCGATTTCCGATCGCGACGAAGAGGCGGCACGCAACGCCATGCGCGACCACCTGAGAGGCAGCCAGGCGCGTTACCGCGAACTGCTGCGTAATTCGCGAGCCATCCCCGGCTGATCCGCAGATCAACCGGGAAACCAATTCCATCAGCCTATATCGCGACCCCAGACTTCGATCTGCGTCAACGCTGGGAAGGGCGACGGATCTTCGGCCTTAATCAGGCTGTGCAGTTTGACCCACTCGACTTGCTGTTCCTTGATCCGAAAGCTCTGCGCACTGCCGGTTTTGACCAGAGGAAAGCTGTGCACCTGCCCGCTCGAGAGCGTGACGCTGGCATTTTTCCACCAGGCATCATGCGGGAAATCGGCACGCAGATAGAGTACGATCTCGTCGACCTTGACGGGCCGGCCGAACTCGACCGTCAGTTCCGCCGCCGGGTCCATATTGATACCCCAGCTGGTATAGGGCCAGCGCCCATGGTCATCATTGGCCTTTTCACCATCGATGGCGTTTCGCGCGGCAAACTGGGTCTCGCCGCGGGTCTGGACATTTGCTTCCGCATGCGGAAACAGCGTTGTATTGCCCTTGTCGTCCCACGGATTGAGCGCGAGATTGCGGCGCTGCTCCACCTCTTCCGGGCGCGCCGTGCGGACATGCAGGCGATGTAGCTCGCCATCGAAAGCGCGGGGCGAATAGGGCGCGCGACGAATGTCGAACGGTACGGCCAGAGCGTAATGCCTGCCCTTCAGGTAAACGAGTGTCGGGCTCATCGCATCATCGAGCGCAAGCACGACATGCCCCGCTTCCGAGGCTTCGACAACCAAATAATCCCCATCTTCGTAGGCGCCGCGAAAGATCAGAAACGCCTCGTCGCTATTGCCTGCCTCAGCGCGCACCACGCCGCTCGCGCCGATCACCTTCAGTCTCAGTTCCATTCCGTCCTCCTCAGACGATCTGCAATTTCAGCTGCTTGCCCACAAGCGGAATGCGCAGCCGATAAATTTTCGAGGGCCATGAAATCGCCAGGCGAGCATCGTCGATCTCGATCGCCTCGATCTCGACTTCTCCGCCTCCCTCGATCTCGATGCGGCCCAATTCGCCCACATGAACCGAATCGCCACGAAGAACCGGCTCATCGCAGGTCATCAGCGACAGGACAGCGGGCAAGTCTCCATCGTGGACATCGGCGATCTCCACACCATGGCCGCGGCGCAGGGAAACCTTGCGGCGATAGGCGCGCAGCCTTGCCTCTTGCGGATAGGCCGCGGCGATATCGAGCGAGATCTCCGCAACTTCGGCCGAAAATTCCGCCTGCATGTCGCGCGCGGCAAAGGCCGCACCGTCCGACTGCATCACACCACCGAATGTCGGAAGATTGTGGAAGGCGGACTGCATCGTCCAGATCTCGTAACGCCGGGACGAAAACGTCCTCGCCGTATAGGTCTCGACACCGACATCGATCAGGAACGGCTGACCGTCCTTGTAGAGTGTGACGCTGCCGACATCGTTGTGATTGTGGCTTTCGCCATTGTTTCCGCCCTTGACCGCAAGCGCGAAGCGATCGTCACGGGCGATATAGAGGCCGATGCCGGGATAGGACGCATCTGCGGCGGGAAGCACGTCCCCTGCAGGCAGTTGCACCTTGGTCAGCAGTTCCTGAACGCGATACCAGAGGTTCCATTCTTCCGGCAGATGCGGCGCCTTGCTGGTAGTGCGGTTCCTTACGGCAAAGGCCGCCAGCGCATCCGATCCGACAGCCTTGCCGAACAGATATTCGCGAACCGTGCAGGGATCGATGACGGCAGCGGAATCGGCGAAATTGAAATAATAGCGGCCGTCCACATGCATATGGAGAATGTATTCCGCCATGTTACGGATCTTGGGCTTTGCCCAGAGCGACGACATAGAGCCGGGTGCGACCGTATCGAGGACCGTCATGGCGCCGAACATGCAAAGTGCCGCGTGGCGATAATAGACCACGCCCTCCTCGCATGCACCGTCTTCGGCATAATCCTTGATGAAACAGTCGAGACTGCTGAGCGCCTTTTCCACGACACGGCGCTTCAATTCATCATCGGTATCGAGGCTGAAGGCCGAAAGCAGGACGTTCTGGGTGATCCAGGCCGTCCAGTTGTTCATCCGCTCCGCGCCATTACCCATCCACCAGAAATGCGTGCCGAGATAGGGCTTGAGAATTCGAACATGCACTTCATGCTCGATGCGGCGTCGGACGGTGGGGCTAACCTCATCCAGCGGCCCGCCGAGGAGCGAGGCCACCGTGGCAAGCAACGCACCGGTTTCGGCGGCGAAGAGGTCGATGACCGGACGCTCGACATCCGGCAGGGGATGGCGCACACCGCCCCGCTCATAGGAATTATGAGCCGGTAGCTGCCAGCCGCTTTCCTCACAGATCAACATGACGCCATCGACGATCGACGGCAAAAAGCGGCCTGCGCCCTCGACCAGTTCGCCAAGCACAAGATCGTTCAGCATCCGCCGACGGGAGAAATACAGGGCCTCGAAATCCGCCCTGTTGCCGGTAATCGAGAATTGCCGGTAGTCCTCGGCCCGGATCACCGACCATCTGCGACCGGATGCCGCTTCGGCATCCTTGAGCACATGCGCCTTCAATTCATCGGCGACGCCCCGCCATGCATTTCGATCATCAAATCGAGCACCGGGGAGAAACTCTGGGAAAACCGAAGGGATGCGCGCTGCAGCCTCGCGAAACATCACTTCCTCCTGCCATCAAAACCGCGTGAGACATCGCCTATCATATGTATTTTGGCTTTTCTACAGAATTCATATTATCCATTTAGAAGTTGTTTGACCAATGTCGTGGATATGATATGTCAATCGTGGGAGGAGGCACGGAAGGCAGATCAATTTTTTGCCGTGCATCTGCGGATAGGCTCACGAAGAAGCGTTGTCTGCGGCATCTTTTCTCGGAGGAGTATGATGGCTAACTCTACCATTGCCGCCGGCGATACGCCGATCGTGACGAGACGACGCAAGGTCGTGTCCAGACGTCGCCGCAGGGTGCAGGACGCGCTCGTCGCCTATTCCTTCATTGCCCCGAATTTCCTAGGCTTTGCCGTCTTCACGCTTGGCCCGATCCTGTTCGCCTTCGTGTTGGCCTTCATGCACTGGGACGGCAGCAATGCCATGACCTTTGCTGGCCTTGACAATTTCTGGCGACTTTTCGAGGACAAGGCGTTTATCGCCGCCTTCTGGAACACGATCATCTATACGGTGGTCTCAGTACCAGCGACGCTTGCCTGCGCGCTCGGTCTTGCCATCCTTCTGAACCAGAAAATCCTCGGTCGCGACTTTTTCCGCACCGCGATGTTTTTCCCCTACGTCGCCTCGCTGGTGGCTGTGGCCGTCGTCTGGAACATGATCTTCAACCCCGAAATGGGGCCGGTGAACATGCTTCTCTACACGCTCGGGCTTGACCCGAAGGATATGCCGGGCTGGGCCGCCGACCGCCACTGGGCGATGGTCACCGTCATCCTGTTCGGCGTGTGGAAGAGCATGGGCTATTTCATGGTCATCTATCTGGCCGGCCTGCAGGGCATCAATTCCGAGCTCTATGAGGCCGCCGATCTCGATGGCGCCAATGCCTGGCAAAAATTCCTTTACGTCACCGTACCGCAGCTCGGTCCGACGACCTTCTTCGTCACCGTGATGCTGACCATCCAGTCATTCAAGGTGTTCGACCAGATCTACATGATCACCCAAGGCGGTCCCGGCACCTCGACCCTCGTACTCGTTTATCACATCTATAACGAGGCATTCGTCTCCTGGGATCTCGGTTACTCCAGCATGATCGCGCTCGTCCTGTTCTTCCTCGTGCTGGGTATCACCGTCATCCAGTTCCGTCGCCAGAAGGAGGACTGAGCCATGCGTATTGCCGGCCAGAAACTCACCGGGAAACTCGCCGCCATCTATATGACGGTGATCCTGATCACCATAATCATGCTGCTTCCCTTCGCCTGGATGCTGTCGGCCTCGCTGAAACTGAGCAGCGAAGTCTTCGTCTTCCCGATCGAATGGATCCCGTCCAACCCGCAGTGGCAGAACTACGTCGATATCTGGACAAAGATCCCGCTGGCGCTGTTCATCTACAACACATCCAAGCTGACGATCATCGTCACGCTGATGCAGCTGTTCACCTCAAGCTTCGCGGCCTATGCCTTTGCCAAGCTGGACTTCCCCTACAAGAACGCGCTGTTCCTGGGCTATATCGCCACCATCGCCATGCCATGGCAGGTCTACATGGTGCCGCAGTTCCTGCTGATGCGCGAGTTCGGCCTCAACAACACGCACCTGGCGCTGATCTGCCTTCAGGCCTTCACCGCATTCGGCGTGTTCCTGATGCGCCAGTTCTACATGTCGATCCCGACCGAGCTTTGCGAAGCAGCCCGTATCGACGGTATGAACGAATACCAGATCTGGGCCAAGATCATGCTGCCGCTCTCCAAGCCGGCGCTTTCCACGCTGACGATCTTCACCTTCGTCACCACCTGGAACGATTTTCTCGGGCCGATGATCTACCTGACCAAAACCGAGTTGAAGACCATCCAGATCGGCCTGCGCATGTTCATCTCGCAATATTCGGCCGAATACGGGCTGATCATGGCCGCCTCCGTGGTGGCGCTGATCCCGGTCCTGATCGTCTTCCTGTCGCTGCAGCGCTTCTTCGTCGAAGGCGTCGCATCCTCCGGTCTGAAGGGTTAAGTTCATGAACGCCGTTTCCTCCATCGCTCCGCAGCCGATTACCGATGAAGAGGTGAAAGCCGCTCTTGACGTCGCTGTGGCGCAGATCCGTCGCAATCTGCCGGAATTTACCTACAGCGCCCAGAACCATTCGAGCGTGAACAACTTCTATCCGCCCGTTGCCAACAACCAGTGGACTGCCGGTTTCTGGCCGGGCGAAATCTGGCTGGCTTTCGAGCATACCGGCGACAAGACCTTTCAGTATGCGGCGCAGATCCAGGTGCAGAGCTTTCTGCACCGAATCGAAAACCGCATCGAAACCGACCACCACGACATGGGCTTCCTCTACTCGCCTTCCTGCATCGCCGCATGGAAACTGGTGGGGGATGAGGATGGTCGCAAGGCAGCGCTGCTAGCCGCCGACCAGTTGATCGAGCGTTACCAGCCGATCGGCCAGTTCATTCAGGCCTGGGGCCGCAAGGGCGTGGCGGAAGAATACCGCTACATTATCGACTGCTTGTTGAACCTGCCGCTGCTCTATTGGGCAACCGAACAGACCGGCGACCAGAAATACCGCGATATCGCGCTGATCCATGCTCGCACGACACTGAAAAACTCTGTGCGGCCGGATGATTCCACTTACCACACATTCTATATGGACCCGGTGACCGGCGCGCCGGTGCGCGGCGCCACCAAACAGGGTTATGCAGACGACAGTTTCTGGGCGCGCGGTCAGGCCTGGGGCGTAGCCGGCATGGCGTTTTCCTATCGTTACGAGCGCATCGACGAATATCGCGACACGTTCGACCGGCTTCTGGCTTTCTATCTGAACAAGCTTCCGGCGGACATGGTGCCCTATTGGGACATGGTGTTTTCCGACGGCGACAACGAACCGCGCGACACGTCGGCGGCCTCGATCGTTGCCTGCGGTCTTCTGGAAATGGCGGATCTTGTCGGTGGCGAGGCGGCCGATCGTTACCGCGATCTCGCCCGCCGGATGATCAAAAGCCTTGCCGATCATTACGCCGTGAAAGATCCCGCGATTTCGAACGGGTTGGTCCTGCACGGCACCTATTCCAAAAAATCCCCCTACAACACCTGCCGCGGCGAAGGCGTCGACGAGTGCGTGTCCTGGGGTGACTATTATTACATGGAAGCCCTGACGCGTCTGTCGCGTTCGTGGTCTTCATACTGGTGAGAGAGTAAACCGATGGCCAGCATTTCACTTAAGAAATTGAACAAGACCTACGGTGCACTGACCGTTGTTCATGATATCGATCTGGAAATCGCCGACAAGGAATTCATCATTCTGGTCGGCCCGTCCGGTTGCGGCAAATCCACGACGCTGCGCATGATCGCAGGTCTTGAGGAAATCTCCGGCGGCGAACTGATCATCGGTGGCGATGTGGTCAACGACGTGCCGTCCAAGGACCGCGACATCGCCATGGTGTTCCAGAACTATGCGCTTTACCCGCATATGACTGTCTACAAGAACATGGCGTTCGGCCTGCAGCTCAGAAAAGCCTCGCGTGAGGTCATCGACCAGAAGGTGCAGGAAGCGGCAAAAATCCTCGACATCACCCATCTTTTGAACCGCAAGCCCAAGGCGCTTTCCGGTGGCCAGCGGCAGCGCGTGGCGCTGGGCCGCGCCATGGTGCGCAATCCCGAAGTGTTCCTGCTCGACGAGCCGCTCTCCAACCTCGACGCAAAACTGCGCGGCACGATGCGCGCCGAGATCACCAAGCTGCACAAGCGGCTGAACTCGACCTTCATCTATGTGACCCACGACCAGATCGAGGCCATGACCATGGCCGACCGTATTGTCGTCATGGCCGACGGCCATATCCAGCAGGTCGATACGCCGCAGAACCTCTATGACCGCCCGATCAACATGTTCGTGGCCGGCTTCATCGGTGCACCGCAGATGAACATGCTGCCTTCGAAGATCGAGAAGCGCGGCGAAGGTTATGTCGCCGTGTTCGATGGCCGCGTGCTGCCTATCCCGGCAAGCTTCGACAAGGCCCGCATCGCCCCTTATGAAGGCAAGGAAGTCATCGTCGGCATTCGCCCGGAAAACTTTCACGAACTGGCGCCGGGCGACATCAACCCGGACAACATCGCGCCGTTCGACGCCGTGGTCGATCTTGCAGAACCGATGGGGTCCGAGATTCATCTCAACATCACCGCCGGAAACAAGGCGATGACCGTTCGTGTCTCGCCGCGCTTCAAGGCGAAGACGGGCGAAACGGCAAAGCTGGTTGTCGATACGACCAATATGCAGCTGTTCGACAAGGAAACGGAACGCTCGATCCTCTATTGAGGAGATCGAGTCTGGAGGAAGGCCATGCAGTGGCTGCGGGACATGTGGACGAAGGAAGGGCCGGGCATTCCGAAGAATGCGCCGAAAAAGACCGGCCTTGCCCTTTTCGGCCAGACATTTGCCCGTGAATGGTGGGAAATGGTCAAGTTGAACATCCTGTTCATTCTGGCCGCCCTTCTTATCATTCCGCTGCCGGCTGCACTCGCAGCCATGGCCTTTGTCTGCGTCGCCTTTGTCGAAGACCGCAACACCTATCTGCTGCGCGATTTTCTCGAGGCGCTGCGTCGCTATTTCTGGCGCGCAACGATATGGGGCCTGCTGTTTGCAGCAGCCATCGGGCTCGGTGGTTATGCCGTTGCCACATACGCATCGGCAGCGCGGGAAAATCTGATGATGGCGGTGCCGCTGGCAATCGCTTTCGTCGTCACCCTCTTCCTCTGCATCACCGCCTGCCATCTACTGGTACTGATGGTGATGCGCGATATGCCCGCCAAAAAACTGCTGCAGCTTTCGGCTATCGCTTCGATTATCCGGCCACTGCCGATGATGGCAGCGCTGTTTTTCGTGGCGGGCCTGTGGCTTGTCCATATCGCATTTTACCCGGTGTCGGTGTTCATGCCGGCCACACTCAATTTTTCTCTCGGCATGTTTGCCATCGCCTTTGCCGCGCATAGAGCGGCCGTGATGGTGCTTGCCCTGCCTGTTGCGACACAGCCCAACCTTCAAACAGAGGCCGCTGCCGCAAAGCATATCTGAACCAGAGACAATCCAGGGAAGGAGAAACAGGATGTATTTGGAGACTTTCGGGAGAGGCATGAAGCTCGCTCTGGCGGGCCTGGCCCTTGCGGCTTCCACCGCAGGTGCGGCGCTCGCGCAATCCGGTGACGCCGTCACGCTGCGCTGGGCGCTGTGGGACTGGGACAAGGTTGCCTACTACAAGCCGCTGATCGAAGCCTATCAGGCCAAGAAACCCAATGTGAAGTTCGAGCATATCGACCTCGGATCGCAGGACTATCAGCAGATGATCGCCACGCAGCTCGCTGGCGGTTCGAAGGACATCGACATCGTCACTGTCAAGGACGTGCCGAACTACACGAACCTCATCCGCGCTGGTTCGATCATGGATCTTTCGGCCTACATGAAGGAAGCCAATATCGACCCGGCCTCCTTCGGCGGTCTGGCCGAAGAAATGACGGTAGACGGCAAGATCTATTCGCTGCCGTTCCGCTCGGACTTCTGGGTTGTCTATTATAACAAGGACATCTTTGACAAAGCCGGCGTGCCTTACCCGACCAATGACATGACCTGGGCACAGTTCGACGAGACGGCGACCAAGCTCGCCGGCGGCATGGGTGTCAACAAGACCTATGGTGCGCTTCTGCATACCTGGCGCTCCACGGTTCAACTGGCCGGTATTCAGGACGGCAAGAACACGCTGGCTGGCCCGGATTATTCATTCCTGAAGCCCTGGTACGAGCGGGCGCTCAAACTGCAGAAGGACGGCGTCGTCCCGTCCTATGCAACGCTGAAGACCTCGAACACCCATTATTCGGGTCCGTTCTTCAACGGCACGATCGGCATGCTGCCGATGGGCACATGGTTCGTCGGCACGCAGATCGCCAAGGTCAAGTCGGGTGAATCGAAGAGCAAGAACTGGGGTATCGTCAAGTTCCCGCATCCGGAAGGTGTTGTTGCAGGCACGACCGCAGCACAGATCTCCGGCCTTTCGGTGAACAGCAATTCCACCCACAAGGAAGCGGTTCTCGATTTCATCAAGTTCGTCACAAGTGCGGAAGGCGCCTCGATCATCGCATCGACCGGCACGATCCCGACGGTGCGTACGCCGGAAGTGACGGCCAAGATCGCCTCGCTCGACGGCTTCCCACAGGACGCGACCAGCAAGGCGGCATTGGAACCCGGCAAGTCCTATCTGGAAATGGCCGTGACGCCGAATGCAGCCCGTATCGAGGTCATCCTCAACCGTGCGCATGACTCGTTGATGACCGACAATATCTCGATCGACGACGGTCTGAAGGAAATGACCGATGGCGTGAAGGCCATCAAGTAACACTCCCTGCCCCCGCGGTGACCTTGGTTGCCGCGGGGTTTTCTTTTGACCGAACACATGCCCGATTGAATGGAAGACCGATGATCTACGATCCCGCCCGCGCCAATCCGCTTCATGGCAATCCCCTCAAGACGCGCGATGACATCGCGAAAGCGGTGATGGATCTGTTCAAGCCGCTGCTTCCCTACTTTTCCGAGGGTGGAGCGCGCGTGCGCCTCAGCGCAACCGGCGCCCATTTCGACCGTGCCGCAGCCGATCTCGAAGGTTTTGCCCGACCGCTCTGGGGCATCGTGCCGCTCGCCGCAGGCGGATACGACTTTCCACACTGGGAGCTTTATCGGCGCGGTCTCGCCAACGGCACGGATCCCTCCCACCCGGAATATTGGGGCGATGTTTCCCGCACCGACCAGCGGCAGGTGGAACTGGCGGCGATCGGCTTTGCCATCGCCATGGTGCCGCAGTTCATCTGGGAGCCGCTGAGCGAGGACCAGAAGAAGGCGATTGCCGCCTATCTGATTTCGGCGCGCGACAAGGAATTCGTCGACAATAACTGGAAATTCTTCCGTGTTCTGATCGACCTGGGGCTAACACGCGCCGGTATCGATTTCGACCGCTCGCTGACGGAAAAATATCTCGATGAAGTCGAGGCGTTCCGGCTTGGCGAAGGCTGGTATCGTGACGGACCGGTGAAGCGCGCCGACCACTATGTGCCCTTCGCCCTGCATTTCTATGCGCTGATCTATTCGGTCATTGCCAAGCACGATAGCAAACGCGCTGCCGCCTATCGCGAGCGGGCCAACATATTTGCCAAGGATATCCGCCACTGGTTTGGATCGGATGGCGCTAGCCTCGCCTTCGGACGCAGCCAGACCTATCGCTTTGCCTGCGGCGGCATCTGGGGCGCACTTGCCTTCGCCGATGTCGAGGCGCTGCCGTGGAGCGAGATCAAGGGCTATTACATGCGCCATATCCGCTGGTGGTCAGAGCTTCCGATCGCTGAGCGCGACGGCGTACTCTCCATCGGCTACGGCTATCCGAACCTGATGATGAGCGAGAGCTATAATTCGGCAGGCTCCCCCTATTGGGCGCTGAAATTCTTTCTGCCGCTGGCGCTTTCCGCCGATCATCCGTTCTGGGCGGCGGAGGAGACCGATGCTCCCGAATTTGCCGATCCGGTGCCGCTGAAGGAAGCCGGCATGGTGGCGATGCATACGCCCGGCAATACGGTCATCCTTTCCTCTGGCCAGAGCCATGACAAGATGCTCGGCGCTAACGAGAAATATTCGAAATTCGTCTATTCGACCCGTTACGGCTTCAACATCGAACTCAACGACCGACACTTTGTTGCCGCAAGCTTCGACGGCATGCTGGGTCTTTCCAACGATGGCGTGCATTTCCGTATGCGCGAGACGCTGGAAGAGGCGTTGATTGCCGGCGACAAGCTCTATTCCCGCTGGAAGCCATGGGCTGACGTGACGGTCGAGACCTGGCTGCTGCCGGCCAATCCCTGGCATATCCGCTTGCACCGTATCGTGACACCGCGCCCGCTGCAGACCAGCGAAGGCGGCTTTGCTATCCCGCGGGCCGACTTGAATGTCGATATCGCAGAACAATCCCAAGGGCAGGCCGTATGGCACGGCCAAACGGATAGCAGCGCCATTTTCGACCTGTCGCCGGCCTTCAGGCGCAACGGCACCGCCATCAGCGCCATTGCCAACAGCAATCTCATCCACGCCAAGACGCTGGTTCCTCAGCTTCGCGGCGAGATCGCCACCGGAACGACGGTGCTTGCAACGGCGGCCGTCGCATTGCCGAAGGCCGATTTCGGTGCGGACCTGTTGCAGAACCCGCCGAAATGCCCCGCCATAGAGGAGTTGGAGCAGCTTTTCCGCAACGAAGGAATTGCCGTGCCGGTGTTCGGCGACTGACCGAAACCAGTCTCCCCGGATTTCCGCCTGGGGAGACTAACGCGTCGAAAAATCGACAAGCGAGATATCGACGAACCAATTATAGTCTTCGGGGGTAATGATCGCTGGTCTTGGCGAGGCGAAGCCGAGCGGAAGCAGGCCATGGCAGGTGACGACAGTCTGACCCGGCTCGATGATAGTATCGTCCCGCATAAAGCCGCGATAGGTGACCGACGAGTGTCCTTTCAGACGCCCCAGGAGGCTGAAGGATACCCGCTGAACCGACGCATCATTGCCATTGAGAAATTCGATCGCGACAGGTTTTGACGGGTCGGTGCAAGTGGCCGGGTCTACCGACGCTTTTGCCGTAACCGCTTCCGTGGTGTTCTGGCGTGTTGAAGGTTGCAGCGCAGTTGCGACAGCAACAGTGACGCCGATGATCGCCACCAGCGCCAATGCTGGATAGGCGGCGCGTCGATTAAAGAGAAACAGCAACCCCACCAACAGGATCGCGACGGCTGCGGCCAAAGCCATCACTTCACCTGTGTCATCGAGCCTTGTGTAATCGAGATTGTCTCCATGTCCCGGAGATAAGCATCTCTCGCAAACAGGCAATAGCCCGTAGGCAAATTGGGCTGAATAGCCACACACTTGGGTGTGAAGACGGCGACGACGATATGCTCAGCCAATCGCCAGCCACTTCTGCAGGTATTTCCCTCAGAGGTCAGATGCACCGGGCAACCCTACCAAATCGAGTTGCCCGGTACATATCCCGCGGGGACGCTGAGGAGAGACGCCTGCGAGATGATCAACGGCCTTGGGAAACAGCCGCTGACCAAACGAGATCAGAACGCTTCGACGCAAAGCGCGATGCCCATGCCGCCGCCGATGCACAGCGTTGCGAGGC